>ERZ777305.1084-NODE-1084-length-36677-cov-15.383731_pt1 | contig 36677 bp, 36 predicted proteins | sample MGYA00374965_ERZ777305 | MGnify/ENA primary metagenome ERZ777305 (study PRJEB29328, sample SAMD00013331) | mouse gut metagenome | study: EMG produced TPA metagenomics assembly of the Metagenome analysis of fecal microbiota from mouse which was promoted... | reverse complement strand
ACATATCAAAATCTTTTCAAAAATCATCTTGACATATCACCAGATTGCTCTTTTCAATTTTTTGAAAGCATTTCAATCAGTTCACAATTCCCATATGTTTTGTGTTATAATGTTTTATGTGATTTTGTTTGCCTTAAAAATCATCAAATCACAATCGGGATTTGCGGTGGAATTGCTGTATACGAGGAGACTGTTTTATGAACGCGATGTTTAAAGAAATTCGGCACGGGGATATTGAAAAAATCCGCATGCGGATAGCGAAAAATCCCGCCGTTATAAATGAGATTTATACGGGAACGAAACCCAAAAAGGACATAGGGCAGTCGCCGCTTCAGGTGGCGATTAAGTGCGGACAGTTTGAGATTATCGACCTGCTGATTGAAAACGGCGCGGACGTGGATTTTATGGAGAACCCAGCAAATAAACCTGAGGACACAAGCGCAAGCTATTTTATGTGTATGTCCGTGCTTCACGATGCGATAATCGGTGCGTTCGGTGCGCTACCTTACGGCCAATTTGAGAGAGCGGAGAAGTATGTAAGGGTAATCGAAACGTTGCTTCAAAATAGCGCAGACCCTAACAAAGAAACAACTCCACATCCGATATTAGGAAATACAAATGTGCCATTTGATACGGTCATAGTACAAGCGGACAGTATTTTAAGCCGGTATTGGGAGAGCAACTATGAGCCGGATATCAAAAAGTATGACGCGGCAAAAAAACATTTGTTTGAGATTCTTGATTTGTTGGTAAAGTACGGTGCAGATTTTGATTATTGGACGGATAACTCAAAATGCGGAGATGGGACTTGCCGCACAGTTTTGATTGACGATTTTGTTCCCAAAGAGGACAAGCCTTACGAAATAGAATACCGTGGAAAAATCATTAAGGGAATTAGAAAGGGTGATGTTGACCACCACAAGGGAATCAGAGTGGCGCTTCAAGAGTATATTAAATTGAATAAATAGCCTACCAGTTTATCGGGCAGTCACAATTCAAAGGTGACTGCCCGTTTTCGGTGTTTTGACGAACACTTTTGAAAAATAGAATAAAATGCAAATCTGTGTCCATACTTACATAATGAAAGAGGACTGCGTGTCCTGTTGCAGACCAAAAATGAGAGAAAGAGAGGAAAAAAGTATGGACACATTTAATGGAGCAAACGGAGCTTTGGGAGATGGTGCATTCTGGGACTTACCTGTAGGATTTGCCATGGAGGATAATGCAAGGGAAAGAATCAACAATATGACGGATGAAGAAAGGGAAGTGCTCAGGAACAGGAGCAGTCAGGTGAAAAGTGACCATGAAATGGACGAACTGATACGAATGGTCGCCGAAGGCAAATTTGAATAAACAATCAAAACAATTTATATATGTAAGGATTTGTGACGCATCAGAATGGAGGAAAATATGAGCGAAAACAATCTGTGTACGGTTGGCAGCCAGAGCCTGAAACTGAAAAAAGAAGTGTATATCAACGGCAGCGCCTCCATCGTGGGCAAAAAAGAAGGAGAAGGCCCTCTGGGGCTTTTGTTTGATATGGTGGGGGAAGACGATATGTTTGGCTGCGAGACATGGGAAGAAGCGGAGAGCAGCCTGCAAAAGGACGCCGTCTATATGGCGCTTGGGAAGGCAGGAAAGAAGCCGGAGGACATGCGGTATATTTTTGCCGGTGACTTACTTGGTCAATCAATAGCCACATCATTTGGTATTATGAATTACAACATACCACTACTGGGTGTATATGGTGCATGTTCCACCTGTGGAGAATCCCTGACCCTGGGAGCAATGGCGGTATCAGGCGGGTTTGCGGAAAACGTCATTTGTGTCACATCCAGCCACTTCGCAAGTGCGGAAAAGGAATTTCGTTTTCCTCTGGGCTATGGAAACCAGAGACCGCTTTCCGCGTCATGGACCGTAACCGGCAGCGGGGCGTTTGTTTTAGGTGCGCAGAAGGAAAAAGAATGTAAGGCAAAAATTACCGGCATGACGGTAGGTAAAATCGTGGATTTCGGACTGAAGGACTCTTTAAATATGGGAGCCTGTATGGCTCCGGCAGCGGCGTCCACCATTGCCAGCCATTTTGTTGACTATAACAGTCAGCCAGAAGAATATGATAAAATCATAACCGGAGACCTTGGAAGTGTGGGACAAAAGCTCCTGATTGATTTGATGCGTGACAAAGGCTATGACATTTCCGACAGGCATCTGGACTGCGGCATGGAGATATTTGACGCAGGTACGCAGGATACCCATGCGGGAGGCTCCGGCTGCGGCTGCAGCGCGGTTACTCTATCCGCTTATATCCTGAAACAGCTTTCAGAGCACAACTGGAAAAAAGTACTCTTTGTACCTACAGGAGCGCTTCTAAGCAAGACCAGCTTTAACGAAGGGCAGACCGTTCCGGGAATCGCCCATGGCGTCGTACTGGAAAGTGTTTAACTAGTCCGGCCCATACAAAACGCCAGCCCGTCCCCGGCGGCATATATATTTCCATAAAGGACCGTGTAAAAACACCGGACCAATGCCTTGTAAACAAGGCATGAGAGGTTGTTTTTTAACCTCTTACGTACCACTGCGTTTTTACCCGAGTGAGAACGCGTCCTGTTGGAAATATATATGCCGCCGGGGACGGGCTGGCGTTTTGTATGGAATTACACTATTTAAAGCACTTGGAGGTAATATTTTACAGTTTTCTGCCGATATAATAGTTAACCCTGTTTCTATCCAAAAGGTATGATACAGGGGAACTGTTGTGGGGAAGGAACCCCTTTGAAGGCGCATAAATGCGCGACATGCAGACAGGGAGGTGTGGCATGAGGATTAAACAAAGCGCCATAATGATGGCAGCGAAGCACGAGGAATCGAAAGCGTATGACCTCAGGGTTACTGCTTCGGGCGACAGGTACTGGGTAAACGGCAGTACATCACCGAAGGGCGACCCGGACAAAGAAGCGGAGAATAAGCTTTCGGGCTGGACGGGGCAGTCGGCAACCCTGGAGCTTTCACAGCGTGCGGAAACAAAAGAAGAAGCCTTTATGCAGAAAGGGCATGGAAAGAACGGAAACAAAAAACTTTCTGAAGAGGAGAAGCAGAAGGCAGGCTGGATTAAGGAAATGGCCGACAGCCAAAAAAACAAGAATAAACCCATAGACACGGAGGAAGATTTTAAAATCAAGATGCTCAGGCAGCTTTTGGAATCCCTGCGTGCCATGCAGGGACACAGACGGCCCAATTACATGGGATGGGGCAAAAAGACGCAGCAGACTTTTGGATTTAGTGCAAGCGCATGGAAACAAAGTTCCCTTACCATTGCGTCTGCAAGCACAAAACAGGCTGCCGTAAAAGGCTCTACCGCCCGGGTGGGTGTAGGTCATTGGGAAGAGCGGGTTACCATGTCAAAGATTTATTCGGAAAAGGAAGTGACTTCTTTTTCTACGATGGGCGTGGTGGAAACTTCTGATGGCAGGAGTATCAATTTCAACTTAAATCTGGAGATGTCAAGGGAATTTACACAGGCAGTGGGTCTGGAGTATTCCAGAAAGACTTTCTGCGTTGACCCGCTTGTCATCAATCTGGAAGGCAATCCGGCATCATTTTCCGACCAGACATTTTTCTTTGACTTAGACAGCGACGGCAAGGCGGAGGAATTATCTTCGCTGGCAAAAGGCAGCGGATTTCTGGCGCTTGATTTAAACAATGACGGCGTTATCAACGACGGAAGCGAGCTTTTCGGCACAAAGAGCGGGGACGGCTTCAAAGACCTTGCAGCTTATGACAAGGACGGTAACGGCTGGATTGACGAAGATGACGAAGTGTTTAAGCATCTGAAGGTATGGACAAAGGATGCGGATGGACGTGACAGGCTGATAGCCCTTGGCGACGCGGGAGTCGGCGCCATTTATCTGGGTCATACTGCCACCGAGTTTTCCGTGAAGCAGATGGAAACCAACCAGACGCAGGGCATTGTCCGCAGTACCGGCGTGTTCCTGAAAGAAAGCGGGGAAGTCGGCACGATACAGCATGTGGATTTGGTTATCTAAATAGTATAAAACAATATAAAAGGGATTATTGCAAAAGCAGAGTAAAATCTATGGGCGCAGTAATCCCTTTTTTTCCGACCAGATGATAGGTTACATTGAACTGCTCATCTTCAATCGCAACTTTCACACGGTCCATTACAGATTGGTCGTACGGTGCAGAATCGGTTGTGAAGGCCGGCATTGTGGAATTTCGAATCAATTCTACGAAGGAATAGCGTTCGGACTGTAACAGAAACCGGGAATCCGGCATCTTTTCGATTACAAGGTCATGCCAGAAACCGATATCCTGAAACAAAAGCATGTTTTCTCCGTTCATATCACTTACTTTCAAAGATTTTTTCTTGGCAAACCTATGTTTTTTATGGAGATAAAAATACAAGTGTTCGATACATAGGGGGATGGATAACATATCCGGTTCCGTGGGGGCATAGGGAAGAATGACAAGCTGATAAGAATTTTTTTCCAATCCCGTCAGCAAATCCGATATTCCTTTTAGTTCAGAAGATATGGCGGCACTGGGAAAAAGGCGGGTCAGGCGCTGCACTGCATAGGTAACGGGAACCGGTGCACAGGCGCCAATCATGATGGTTCGGCTTTTTTTGTCAAAGTCTTGTACCCTGTGGAGCATGTTATCGCATTGGCGCAGTATCATTTCGGCATCGGCAGCAGCCATTTCGCCTGCCTCTGTCAGAGTGATGCTGTTTTTTGTGCGGACAAAAAGCGGCACTCCAAATTCAGATTCCAGACGTTGCATACTTCTGGTAAGGGTTGATTGTGAAATATGTAATTGTTCAGCTGCTTCTATTAAGGTACCGGTATGGTAATATGTTACAAATTGTTCAAGAATATAAAAATCCAACATATCAAAAATCTCTCCTTTTCCTGTATATAGGATAACACAGATTTCATATTTTGCAATCCGGATTGCAAAATTGATATTGTACTTTTTGGCAAAAAACGTTTTATAATAAGGCCAGAAAAAGCAAAGAAAGGGAGTCGGGTTTATGATATTTTATTTTACAGGCACGGGCAACAGCCTGTATGTGGCAAAACAACTGGACGATGAGCAATACAGCATCCCACAGGTGCTGTCTTTAAAGGAGCTGCATTTTGCTGCCGAAAAAATTGGCATAGTTTGTCCCGTTTACGGGCATGAGATGCCGGGGATGGTGAAAGAGTTTTTGCAAAAAGCAGTTTTTGAAACAACATATTTTTATATTGTGCTGACTTATGGAAATAGGCATGGCGGCGCCGCTGAACTGGCGGAAAGCTTTTGCATAAGCATCGGGAAAAAGCCGGATTATATTCATACCGTGCTGATGGTGGACAATTTTTTGCCGGTATTTGACATGGAAGAGCAGACGGCAATTGACAAAAAAGTGGAAGAACAGCTTGCAGCAATAAAAACCGAAATTGGAAGCAAAACGGTAAGGATACAAAAGGCAAGTGAAGAAGATAAAAATATTCATAACGGGTATCTTGCGCGTGTGAAAAGTATGCCGGAAACAATATGGGCAGACTATGTGATTACCGACAAATGTATCGGCTGCGGTATCTGCACACGGGTATGTCCGGCAGGATGCATTCATTTGGAAAATCAGCACGCAGTGAACACGAAAGAAGGCTGTCAGGCATGTTACGCCTGTATACACGCCTGCCCGCAGATGGCGATTCGGTTTGGGGATATCCCCATGAAAGAGCCGAATCCGGGGGCACGCTATCGCAATCCCAATATCACGTTAACAGAACTGGTCAAAGCAAACGACCGGACAAATAAGGAATAGGAGGAATTTATTATGATAAATTTTACTTTGAGCAACAAAGTTAAGATGCCGGCGGTGGGGATTGGAACTTTTTTAATGACACCGGCACAGGCAGAGCAGGCGGTATATGACGCGCTTTCCTGTGGTTATAGGATGGTTGACACGGCACAGGCTTATATGAATGAGCGTGCTGTTGGCCGCGGCATGAAAAAATCCGGCGTTCCCCGGGAGGACATTTTCCTTTCCACAAAAATCTGGGCAAGCCAGTATCTGACGGAGAACACGGTGGAAAAGAGCCTGGAACTTCTGGATACGGATTATATTGACTTGATGTTTATCCACCAGCCGGCAGGAGATTTTATGGCAGGATACCGGAAACTGGAGAAAGCCTACAAAGAAGCAAAAATCAAATCCATCGGGATTTCCAATTTCCATGGGAAGAAGTTGGAAAAACTGCTTTCCGAATGTGAGATAAAGCCCCATGTGATTCAGATGGAGGCACATCCTTATTATATGGACACAGAAACTATTGATATGTTAGAGGAATGCGGCTGCCGTGTGATGGCATGGTATCCGTTGGGGCATGGGGACAAAGCGCTCATAAATGAGCCGGTATTTGCAAATCTGGCACAAAAGTACGGAAAAAGCAATGCGCAGATTATCCTGCGCTGGCATATTCAGGTGGGCAATCAGGTAATTCCCGGCTCTACCAATCCGGAACATATCAAGGCAAATGCAGATATCTTTGATTTTGAACTGACAGCGGAGGAAATGGAGCAAATTGCCGGGATAAACAAAAATGTGCGTTACTATAAAGCGTCGAACGAGCAGGAAGAAAGTTATGCAAGCTATGTAATCGACCTGGACAGCCAGGACTAAAGGAAGGGAGAAGGATATGGAATATAAAACGCTCACAAATGGAATCAAGATGCCTATGGAGGGCTTCGGTGTTTTTCAGGTACGGGATAAAGAAGAATGCAAACGTTCCGTATTGGATGCGATTCGTACAGGATACCGCCTAATTGACACGGCGGCTTCCTATACCAACGAGGATGCTGTCGGCGAAGCAGTTAAGGAAGCAATTGCAGAAGGCATCTGTACGAGGGAAGAGTTGTTTATTACTTCCAAAATGTGGGTACAGGATATGGCGAATTACGAAATGGCTAAGGCTGCCATTGACGCTTCTCTTGAAAAAATGGGTTTGGAATATCTGGATTTGTATCTGCTGCATCAGGCTATGAAGGATTATTTCAGTGCATGGCGGGCAATGGAAGATGCTTATAAAGAGGGAAAATTGAAAGCAATCGGCGTTTCCAATTTTTATCCGCATGTTCTCACAAATTTCTGCGAAACCGTGTCAGTCAGGCCGATGGTCAATCAGGTGGAACTGCATCCCTATTTTGCGCAGGAAGGCGCTTTGCAGACAATGCAGCATTATGATGTCGTACCGGAAGCATGGGCGCCTCTTGGCGGCGGCCGTCACAATCCTTTTGATGATGAGATGGTTAAAGGCATTGCCGATGCCCATAAAAAGACTGCCGGCCAAGTGGTTTTGAGATGGAATGTGCAGCGCGGCGTAGTGGTAATCCCGAAATCGGTTCACAAGGAGAGGATTGAAGAAAATTTTGATATTTGGGATTTTTCCCTTACCGAAGAAGAAATGAATAAAATCGGAACCTTGGATTTGGGATATGAAGGAACGGCAATCAAGCATTTTGACCCTGAATTTGTGAGAATGTGTACGGGAAGGAATATTCACTAGGATGTGATTCGGAGGCTCATACCGGAGGGGATTAGCTAAGAAGCATTATATTTCACTTCCTGTATCTGGTATTTGGACCGTAAATTTATTGGTATAAAACTGTATTTGTGGTATAATGTTGACGCAGTAAAACACTGCGTCAACTTTTAACTTTATGTGCGCTTAAGAGCATAAAATTAAGATATACTATGGATTAGTAATTGACGATGATGGACATGCGGGGGTTGCACAGGATGGATTTTAAAGAAATAGAATTGGCAGACAGGGAATGGATAGCGCCGCTGCTTGCTGCGTCAGGGTTTCAAGGATGTGATTATACCTTTGGAAACCTGTATATCTGGAAAGATTTGTACAGGCAGCAGGTGGCGAAGGCAGGGGACATGCTCTGTGTAAGAAGCAGGAAGCCGGGAACAGGTGAGTATCTGTATCTTTTTCCGGCAGGCAGCGGTGATGTAAAGGAAGCCGTGGAATATATGCGTCAGGATGCAAGGCAGCTTGGCGAACCTTTTTGTCTGAGAGGATTTGCAAAAGAGGAGGCGGACAAGCTTGCGCAGGCCTTTGGAGAGGAACTTGTGATAGAGAGCGTCCGCGCAGAATGGGACTATCTGTACCGTGTGGAAGATTTGACGCTGCTTGCGGGGAAAAAATACCACGGAAAAAGGAATCATATTGCAAGATTTGAGGATGCGGGGGAGTGGCGTTTTGAGCCTTTGACAAAAGAGAATTTGAAGGATTGTCAGGCTATGGCCAAGGTGTGGTATACGGAGCATGCGGAAAGCGGCAATCTGTCCGCCCTCAGTGACAGGGGCGTAGTTTACAATGCCCTTAAAAATTTTGAAAGCCTTGGGTTTACCGGCGGCGTGCTCTATCAGTTTGGACAGGCGGCAGGGTTCACTATCGGGGAGCCGTTAAATAAGGATACCTATGTGGTGCATGTGGAAAAAGCATTTGCGGAAGTGCAGGGGGCATACCCGATGCTCAACCGGGAATATGTCAGGCATATGATGCAGGATTATACCTATGTGAACCGGGAGGAAGACGACGGCATGGAAGGGCTCCGCAAAGCAAAAGAGTCATACCATCCGATAATGCTGGAAAAGTTTGTGGCAAAAGAACAGCGTGAAAAGAAGTTCTAGCCGCTCACAGCAGAGGCTGTTTCGCGGAGAACTTCTATGTTCCACGCCGGAAAATGCCTGAAAAACGGCATTTTCATCTGGATTTGAGATTCCGCAAAGTGGAATCATGGAGGTTAGTGTGTTACAGTTTGCAAACTATGAGGATATGCCGGAGGTAATTTCTATCTGGCAGGAGTGTTTTGGGGACACGGCGGAAGAAATCAAGGAATTTTTTTCGGTATTTGGTGATTCTGCCCGTGTCTGTCTGTGGAAAGCGGAAAGCAGGATAATGGGACAGCTTTTGCTTTTGCCCGTATGCCTTCATTTTTCTTATGTAGGAGAAAGAAAAAGCAGTCCGGCAGAATACCTGTATGCAGTGGCAACGAAAAGAGAGTTTCAAAACAAGGGCGTCTGTTCAAGCCTGCTTCGGGACGTTTCGCAGCTTTTACAGGAAGAAGGGAAAGCCGCTGTTCTGGTGCCGGCAGATGCCGCACTTGCCGCATTTTATGAAAGCAGGGGATTCAAGAACTGCTTTACCGAAGAAAGCGTCTGGGTGGAGGCAGCCGGAAGAAACGGCGGTGGGGCATCAGAAGGAAAATTGATAAAGACGGCCGTTTCCGAATATGAAATACTCAGGAAAGATGCCTTTATGGATTCCGCATATGTGGACATTTCCCGAACCATGCTTTCCTATGCCATAAGCCTGTGCAAAAAAGAAGGGGGAATTTGCGCCAGGCTTTTGTGCCCGGAAGGGGAGTATGGGGTGTTGTACCGTCCGCTGTGCGGTGGGCAGGAACTGTACATACAGGAGATAACCGCAAAAAGCTGTGCGGAAGCAGTGACAGCGGCTAAGCGCCTTTTAGCCGTAACAGGCGCTAAAAGGGCTATGCTCCGCCGTTCCTATGCGGGAAAAGGAATGTGCCTTCCCGAAGGAATGCCTGAAAATGGTTATTTTAATCTGGTGCTGGAGTAAATTGGGTGTTATAATGCTTTGAGGGGTGATGAAATGCGGGAAATGGAATTTAAAATGGAAAGGCAGGGTCTTTTGACGGTAGGCCAGAAAATTACGGTGACGGAAGGTATCCTGCCCAGCAATTACTACTACACCATAGACCCATCCCTGGCAATGTCAGGCAATTTCCCCTTCAGGGAGCGGATGCTCGCAAGGGAAGGGGTTGTCACGGATATTCAGGAAAAAGAAAGAGGCTTTTATGTTACGGCTCAATTTGAGGAGCCGCAGTCCGATAACTGACAAATCAAGCGAATGGAGGAAAAAATGATGGAAAAAATCTTGACAGAAAAGGCGCCGGCAGCAATCGGCCCATACTCACAGGGAATCAAAGCGGGAGATTTCTTTTTTGCTTCCGGCCAGATTCCCATCAATCCTGCCACCGGCAATGTGGAAGGAGAAAACATCAAAGAACAGGCGGAACTGGTTATGAAAAACATCGGCGCGCTTTTGGAAGCCGCAGGCGCAGGCTATAACCATGTGGTAAAAACATCCTGTTTTCTTGCGGACATGGGAGATTTTGCCGCCTTCAATGAAGTGTACGCAAAGTATTTTACCGCCAAGCCCGCAAGAAGCTGCGTTGCAGTAAAAACCCTGCCCAAAAACGTACTGTGCGAGGTAGAAGTAACCGTCTACTTAAAGGAAGCTCTGGAGGGTTAGCCTATTGCAGGGGCGGCGGGGGCGGTATATTTGATTCCATAAAGGACCGTGTAAAAACACCGGTACTTAGAGGTTGTTTTTCAACCTCTTACGTACCGCTGTGTTTTTACCCGAGTGAGAACGTGTCCTGTTGGAACAAATATACCGCCCCCGCCGCCCCTGCAATAGGCGGAAGTATATACCACTAATTAAGTAAGGAAAAAGTATGAAAAAAACAAACGGGAACATCATATTAATCGGTATGCCAGGCGCGGGTAAGAGCACGATAGGCGTTGTTGTGGCAAAACGGCTGGGGCTTCGTTTTGTGGATTCGGATTTGGTGATTCAGGAAACCTATGGAAAGCTTCTTCATGAACTGATTGAAGAATATGGCGTGGAAGGTTTTTTCAGTCTGGAAAACAAAGTCAACGCATCCCTGATGCCAACGCGTTCCGTGATTGCCACGGGCGGCAGCGTGTGTCATGAGCCGGAGGCCATGGAACATCTGGGGGAGATAGGCACTGTTGTTTACCTGAAACTTTCGCTGTCATCCTTAAAAGAGCGTCTGGGTGATTTGGGCGCAAGGGGGGTAACGCTTAAACCGGGGCAGACTCTGGCAGATTTATACAGGGAGAGAATCCCGCTGTACGAAAAATATGCCGACATAACGGTGGACTGTGAAGGAAAGCAGCTTAGGGAAGCGGCAGTCGAAATCTGTGATGCCGTACAGCAGGATGGAAGGAAAGAAACATGAATGGAAAAACATTGAGGAGCAGCCTGCTGCTGTTTTTGACCGCCTGTATTTGGGGGCTGGCTTTTGTATCCCAGAGTAAGGGAATGGAGGTCATGGGGCCGTTTACATTTAACGGCGTGCGCTGCCTTTTGGGTGCAGCCGTATTGTTTCCGCCGGTCTGCTTTACGGTGTACAAAAGAAAAAAGAAAAGGGAATCCGGGTGTAAAAAAGGTTCGGGGATTTCATGGAAAACAGCGCTTACGGGCGGCATGTTCTGCGGAATTGTGTTCACGGCGGCAAGTTCCTTCCAGCAGGCTGGAATTGCTTATACCACGGTTGGAAAGGCTGGGTTTATCACAACTCTTTATATCATTTTTGTCCCCCTGCTTGGTCTTTTTTTAAAGAAAAAGGCTCCGGGAACCGTATATTTCGGCGCCGTCATGGCAGTGGCAGGTATGTACCTTTTGTGCATGACAGAGCGTTTTTATCTTGCACGGGGGGATGTGATGGTGCTTGTGAGCGCGGTATTGTTTGCAGTGCACATTCTGGTGATTGATTATTTTTCCCCAAAGACGGAGGGAGTCCTTCTTTCATTCATGCAGCTTTTTGTGTGCGGTGTGTGCTGTACGGTTATGGCCTTTTTGTTCGAAAAGCCTTCTTTTTATCAGCTGCAAAATGGTCTGGTGCCTGTTTTGTATGCCGGGATTATGTCCTGCGGGGTGGCGTACACCTTACAGATTTCCGGTCAGAAGGGCATGAATCCCACGGTGGCATCGCTGATACTCAGTCTGGAATCCGTAGTGGCGGCGATTGCCGGTTTTCTTGCTTTTAAAACAGGCTTTTTGAAAACGGACCAGACGCTTACTTCCGGACAGGTTCTGGGATGTGTCATTGTGTTTGCGGCGGTTGTGCTTGTGCAGCTTCCGATTGGAAAAAAGAATAAAATATAGAAAAAGAACTATAATAATCCATGATGAAACGAGACTCGAAAAGGAGGAATCGAATTATGGATTATTTTAATGCCTTCTGGGTAGGAGGACTGATTTGTGCGCTGGTGCAGATATTGCTGGAGAAAACCAAAATGCTTCCGGGCAGGATTATGGTGCTTTTAGTCTGTCTGGGCGCCGTTATCAGTGTATTCGGCTGGTATGAACCGTTTGTGGAATTTGCCGGGGCAGGGGCATCCGTTCCGCTGCTTGGATTTGGGAATGTGTTGATGAAAGGGGTAAAAGACGGGCTGGAACAGGCAGGGTTTCTCGGTCTTTTCCAGGGCGGATTTAAAGCAGGGGCCGTAGGGTGCAGTGCAGCGTTGATTTTTGGACTTTTAGCAGCAATTATTTTTAATCCCAAAATGAAAAAATAAGATGTTTATGAAGAAATTATTAAACTTATTTTAAAATGTGTAATATTTCCCCATTTTTTGTCGAAATGTGATACGATAAGTCGAGGAAAATAAAAGCATCAAGTCATTGTATCTGATGTATGGGGAGTAGAATAGGATTATGATAGGGAATTTGTTTTTTTTCTTGGGAACTGTAATTTACATGGAATTGGTTTATCACTTTGCATGTTTCGGGTTTACGGGATTTAATCCGATACTCGGATTTCCCATATGGCTGTTTTGGGCTGCCTTTTCTTCTTTCATTACGGGATTTTTGCGGAAAAAGACAAACAGGATTATTTTTTGGGTTTTGCTTGCGGTGAATTATCTTCTGTTTGCCAGCCAGCTCGTGTATATGAAAATATTTAAGCAGCCCCTGCTCATCGCAGCTGTCAAAAATACAGGTATGGACGCTATGACAAATTACTGGCGGGAAGCATTGAACGGTATACTGCGTGCGTCTGTTTTTCTGCTGCTTCTGGCAGTGCCGTTTGTGGTAGCGGGTCTTTTGCTGAAATTTAAGAAGCTTTCCTTAAAGAGCCATTCTTCCAGGGACCGTATCGTTAATATAGCGGTATGGGGAGCCGGAATGATACTTTTTATTGCCGTATTGGTAGGCGGCAAGCTGGGAAAGGCTGAGTATTTTGAAATGTACAGCGGATACTATGACCCGGAAGGCGTTATTGCACAGTATGGCGTAAGGTCTTCCATTGTCAGGGATTTTACGCGGGGTATTTTTCCTGCCGAGACCGGTGATTTGGATACATGGCAGGACTTAAATGTTGACGTGGTGTCCAATAATGTGGTAAGCGGCGGTGATGCTCCCGGCTTGGGAGAGGATACCCAGCCGGAAGAAGTGAAGCTGGATACTTCGCCGCATGTGCTGCCAATTGATTTTGACAGTCTGATTGCCAATGCCGACAATGAAGAGGTGGTGAAGCTTGCAGAGTTCATGCGGAGCATGACTCCCACCTACAAAAATGAATATACGGGCATGTTCGAGGGATACAATTTGATTTACCTGACGGCGGAAGGCTTCAGCCCTTATGCGGTTGACGAGCAATTGACGCCCACCCTGTATAAGCTCATCCATTCAGGATTTGTCGTAGAAGATTATTATGTACCCCTGTGGCAGACGTCCACCAGCGACGGTGAGTATGTCAACTGTACCGCGCTGATACCGGACCAGCAGCACAGCATGAAGAGAAGCGCCGAAAATGCCATGCCCTTCACCCTGCCTGCTTATTTTGCAGCGGAAGGGGTCAGAAGTTATGCCTTCCACAACAATACCCTTTCTTATTATGACAGGAATCTTTCCCATCCCAATCTGGGTTACAATTTTATGGCTTCCAAGCTTGGAAAGCTGGAGGAAGCTGAATGGGGCGGGCAGATATTTGATATGGAACATGCCAATTACTGGCCGGCTTCCGACTTGGATATGATGAAGGCTACCATACCGATGTATATAAATGACGACAGGTTCCATGTGTATTACATGACTGTTTCGGGACATATGAATTACAATTTTGCAGATAACAAAATGTCTGTCATACATCAGGAGGAAGTTGCGGGACTTCCTTATTCGGAGGAAGGCAGGGCTTATATTGCATGTAATATAGAACTGGACCTTGCGCTGGAATATCTGATTGAGCAATTGGATGCAGCGGGTAAACTGGAGAAAACGGTGATTTGTCTGAGTGCAGACCATTATCCTTATGACATGCAGATTGCAAATCTGGAAGAGCTTGCCGGAGAGCCTTTGGAAAACAGGCTTGAAATATACAGGAACAATCTGATACTCTGGAACAGTGAAATGGAAACCGTGACGGTCGACAAAACAGCCAGCGCCCTTGATATACTGCCCACGCTGCTTAACCTGTTTGGCTTTGAGTATGATTCAAGGTTGTATGTGGGAAGGGATATCTTATCCGACAGCCCGCCGCTTGTCATATTCTCAAACCGCAGTTTTATCACCGATAAGGTAAGTTACAATAAAAAACTAAAGGAAGTTACATGGCTTAACGGTGAGGAAGAAAATGAAACCTATTACGATGCAGCTGCAAAACAGGTAAAAGGTCTTTACAATTACTCTGCGGGTATCCTCAATAATGATTTTTACCGTTATGTGGAGGAAGCGCTGCCGGAAGAGTACCACTCTCAGATAGATGCGGAGTGGATTGCTCCCCGACCGCCTGCACCCAAGGAGGAAACGCCTGAAACAACGGATGGGGAAACAGAAGGTGGAACTGACAGTACAAAAGAAAATGAATCGGAAAGCGAAGAAGTGGTCGAATAAAGATACAAAAAGAGAAAGTCGCCTGTGGATTACAATTCCTCACAGGCGACTCCTTTTTTATCCAGATACCGTTTCAATGCGGCATCCCAAAGTCGTTCAGGTTCTTTATCAGGCACAAAAGTAGTAAAAGAGATACCTGTATAAAGAAAGGCTTTTTCCCCATCGTAACGTACAGTCAGTACAAATGCACGGACAAGTTCCGTCGGTGTGGCGCTGTCGCCCTTTTCCAAAATGGAAGCAACGTGGTTTGGCATAAGCTGAAAAACAAATTGAAAGTGCAGCGGCGTCCGTTTTCCTTTAATCAGTTGGAAACAGACTCCCTTTATATCCTGCCAGGCAGTAAATTCAAAGGGATGAAGCGTTTTGTCAGCCCATTCTTCCGAAGGAAAAAAGCTGCTGTTTAAGCGTCCGTCTATAGTGTAGGTAACAGCAGAGGCAATGGATGCCTCTTCCAGAAGAAAAATATCAAAAAGGTCCCCTGCAAGCAGGGCATTCATAAAAGGCTTTAATGCAGTAATCTGTAAGGCAAGCATAAATAAATCTCCCTGGTGTTTTATCGTTTTAACGTTATGAAATCATTGCTTAGAAAACAGCATATCAGCGACGGTGGAAAAAGTCAAGAGAAAGGATTGAGAAAGAGTATTTACATACGCATAAACATATGTTACTATAATACATAGTAATAAAAACTATGTTTTGCAGATGACAATATAACAAAATATAATGAAAGGTTTACGGACGATATGAGATACAAGATTGTTGTGGACAGCTGTTGCGAATTGCCAAAGGAACTGAAAGGGGATGACAGGTTTGAAAGTGTGCCCCTGGGAATTGATGTGGGGGATTACCATATACAGGATGATGAAAATTTCAATCAGGCAGAGTTTTTAAAGAAGGTGGCGGCGTATCCTAAATCACCTAAGTCTTCATGTCCTTCCCCGGAAAGGTATATGGAAGCTTATCATGCAGATGCGGAAAATATTTATGTGGTAACACTTTCTTCCAAATTGAGCGGAAGTTTTAACAGCGCAGAACTGGGAAAGCGTCTTTACAAAGAAACTTACGGGGAAAAGAACATACATGTGGTGGATTCGGAATCGGCGAGCTGCGGGGAGACACAAATAGCATTAAAGCTGATGGAGTTGGAAGAATCAGGCCTTTCTTTTGCAGAAGTGGTAAAACAGATTGAAGCCTTTCGGGATGAAATGAATACGTATTTTGTTCTGGATAATCTGGAAACGCTCCGTAAAAACGGCAGGCTTTCCAGTGTTAAGGCTGTTGTTGCGTCTACCTTAAATATCAAACCGGTCATGGGCGCTGACAAGGGAACGATTATACAGCGCGGACAGGGCATCGGCATGAAAAAAGCGCTTGGAAAAATGGCTGATTTGATTGTGGCTGAATTGAAAGATGCAGGTAAAAAACGTATCATCATCTCTCATTGCAACGCAAAAGAACGTGCGGAAACACTTTTAGGCCTTTTAAAAGAGAAAGCTTTTTGTAAAGAAATTAAAATACTTGACACTGCGGGAATCAGCAGCATGTATGCCAATAACGGCGGGGTGATTGTTGCGGTTTAACATTGATTGCGGGTTTCTTCATGGATATATTTTGCATAGGGTAAAATCTCTTTGGAGGATTTGAAAACAGTGCCGTCCTCCATGGTGATTTTGTTGGAACGGATATTTCCTATATACCTTCCGTTTACGATGGATTTGAGATTGGGCGAGAAAAAAACAGGAAACTGTTCTATCTGTGCAAAGAAATTGATTGCAGTGGCGGCAATCTTTACGGAGCGTCCATCCTTAAGACTTACCATCAGATATGCGCCTTCCTGAATGGCATATACAATATCGGGTTCTGTGACATAATAGGTTCCTTTTTCCTCCCTTAATTCAATCAGGGGGGTGGAGGAATCTTTTATTTTCTGCGCGTCGTCCAAAACAGAAGAGAGTTCAGCAACCTTTATGGGTTTGTCCAAAAACAGCACCCGTTCGGGAAGCTGGTATTCGCGGTAGGAAATCAGGGAACTGCACAGGATGATGGGAGCGGCATTGCCAAGCTCTGTGAGGGAGGTTACCACATCAACGCCTGTAAGCCCTTCTGTCTTGCATATGTCAATAAAAAAGGCATCATACTGCATGGACTTGGTAAGCAGGCTTTTCGGATGCCCGTAGGAATCCACATACAAAATACCGGAGTCCTGCGCCCTTTTGTCAGATTCCCTCTTTAAAAGTCTTTCCAGTTGCTTTCTGTCAGCTACATTATCGTCACAGATGGCAATATGCATGATTATCCTCCTATCAGGTAACTCCTCAAGTATGAGAAAAGTCTGCACGGCAGACTTTTCTCATACTTATATGGTTAAAAATTCCACCGGTGCATTCCACAATGCAATCAGCAGAATCATCTGCAAAATCAGGATGGCAGGCATACCATATACGAAAGTTGCATGCCTTGTCTTATGGCGGAAGGTATACATTCCGGCAATGGAACCGATACTTCCCCCGATAATGGCAACGATGAAGAGGGTGGCTTCCGGAATCCGGAAGGCACCCTTGATTGCTTTTCTCTTGTCAATTCCCATCAGGCAGAATGCCCAGAGGTTGACAAATATAAAATATGCGGCAATAAATAAAATCACTTTCATGGTTTAGTTTTTATTGTTCGCTTCCACTTCCTGCATTTTCATGGCACGAACCTTACAGGAAAGCCCGAACAGGTTGATAAAGCCTTCAGCGTCATGGTGGTCGTATAAGTCGCCCGTTGTAAAGGAAGCAATGGATTCGTTATACAGGGAATAGGGGGAGGTGGTTCCTGCTTTGATGATATTGCCCTTATAAAGCATGAATTTTACTTCTCCGGTCACATATTCCTGGGTTTTTTCTATAAAAGCCTGCACTGCCTCGCGCAGCGGTGTGAACCATTTGCCTTCATATACGATATCGGCAAAACGGTTGCCCATCTCTTTTTTCATGGTATAGGTATCCCTGTCCAGAATCAGTTCTTCCAGCTGCTGATGGGCTTCCATAAGGATGGTGCCGCCGGGCGTTTCATATACACCGCGGGATTTCATGCCGACAACACGGTTCTCCACGATATCCACAATGCCGATGCCGTGTTTTCCGCCAAGCCGGTTTAACTCGCGGACAATGTCGGCATACTTCATTTTTTGGCCGTTTAAGGACACGGGAATACCTTTTTCAAAAGTCAGGGTAACATATTCTCCTTCATCCGGCGCTTTCTGGGGCGTCGTGCCCAGAACCAGCAGATGTTCATAGTTGGGTTCGTTGGCAGGGTCCTCCAGTTCCAATCCTTCATGGCTGATGTGCCAGATATTGCGGTCGCGGCTGTAGGAAGAATCTGCGGAAAAAGGAAGGTCAATGCCGTGATTTTTGCAGTAGGCAATTTCCGACTCGCGGGAGTCCATAGTCCACTTTTCATTTCTCCATGCAGCGATAATTTTAATGTCGGGGGCAAGCGCTTTGATGCCGAGTTCAAAACGAATCTGGTCGTTTCCTTTGCCGGTTGCACCGTGGCAGATGGCAGCAGCGCCTTCCTTGCGGGCAATTTCCACCAGCTTTTTTGCAATCAGGGGTCTTGCCATGGAAGTGCCTAAAAGGTATTTGTTTTCATAAACTGCATAAGCCTGAACACAGGGTGCAATATATTCTTCGCAAAACTCATCCGTCACGTCAAGTATGTACAGTTTTTCGGCTCCGCAGAACTTGGCCCTTTCCTCAAGTCCGGAAAGTTCTTCTTCCTGCCCACAGTCGATACAGACGCATATCACTTCATAATCAAAGTTTTCTTTCAGCCAGGGAATAATGGCTGTGGTATCCAACCCGCCGGAATAGGCAAGTATTACTTTTTCTTTCATGATTTCCTCCATTCTGCCGCGTTAGCGGTTTTTGTCACATCGTTTTTTTAAATATACAACAACTTTCATGGGAATGCAAGAGAAAAATGTCTGCCATAGATGAATATTTATTGAATAAATAGTTGTATAATATGCATATTGTGAATAAAACAATAACTTTATGAATAAAAATGCACAAAAAAAAGAGCATATGGAGGAAAAAGAAAAGCAGTATGCCTATTTTCCGCGAAAAAACTTTGTGATATACTGTATGAAGTGAATTTTTACATTAGGAAGGATAAAAGAATTGGAATACACAGGATATGAACTAATTTGGTTTTTCTTCATTTATTCTTTTATTGGATGGGTATTGGAGGTTGCATTTGCAGCATTCAACAGGAAAAAATTTGCAAACAGAGGATTTTTGAACGGACCGGTCTGCCCTATCTACGGCAGTGCCATGGTGTTTATGCTGGTGTTTTTCGGAGGATTGCTTGAAAACCTCTTTTTCCTTTTTATTGGCAGCATGGTTGTGGCAAGCCTTTTGGAATTTTTTACGGGTATGCTGATGGAAAAGTTCTATGGCAGGAAGTGGTGGGATTATTCCGGTTATAAGCATAATCTGGGCGGATATGTATGCCTGCGTTTTTCGCTGGTCTGGGCAGCCGGCGCGGTTGTGTTTATGAGATGGGTACAGCCGTTGTTTAGAAATTTGCTTCTGCTGACACCGAAATCCGTCGGACGGATAATGCTTCTGGCAGCGCTTATTCTGTTTGTCTTTGATATGCTGATGACAACGGGAACGCTTTTAAAAATAAAGAAGCAGAACCGCAGGATGCAGGAAATTGCGGATGGGATGAGCAGATTTTCCGGAAGAATGGGCAGTGCAATTACTTCTGTTATCCAAAAGAGGATGGCAAAAGCATTTCCCGGGCTGAGTGAGGACGGACAAATTTTGCAGCCGGCGGCGAAGGTCAGGGAAAAGACGGAGGCGTTTGCAAAGGGCTGCTGCTTCCATAAGCTGGTATGGCTTTTCTTCATAGGCGCTTTTATGGGGGATGTGACGGAAACGATTTTCTGCTTTTTTACCATGGGCAGGCTGATGAGCAGAAGCAGCGTGGTTTACGGTCCCTTCAGCATCGTGTGGGGACTGGGGATTGTATTGCTTACACTGCTTTTAGACAGGTACAAGGATAAGGCGGACAGGTATATTTTCATTTTCGGAACCATTGTGGGTGGTGTTTACGAGTATGTGTGCAGTGTTTTTACGGAATTGGTGTTTGGAACCGTGTTTTGGGACTACAGTAAGATTCCGTTTAACCTGGGCGGAAGAATCAACCTGCTGTATTGCTTTTTCTGGGGAATCGCGGCGCTTGTATGGTTGAAGCTGGTTTATCCTTTTTTATCACGCTTAATCGAAAAAGTGCCAAGGAAAGCAGGCACATGGCTGAGTTACCTGTTCGTGGTATTTATGGTGTGCAATATGGCAGTATCGGCGCTTGCGCTTGCCAGATACAGCAGCAGGGCGGCAGGTGCGGAGGCGGAAAATACGGTAGAGGTATTTTTGGACGAACATTTTCCCGATGAGAGGATGGACAGGATATATCCCAATGCAAAGCTGACGGATGGAAAGGAATAAAGATAAATATGTATACAATCAGGACAATGACGCTAGAAGACTACGAGGGCATACATACCCTGTGGAATACCATAAAAGGGTTTGCCATCAGAAGCATAGACGACTCCCGGGAAGGCGTAGGGCGCTTCTTAAACAGAAACCCCAAAACCAGCGTGGTCGCCGTGGCAGACGGACAGATTGTGGGCGCTATTTTGTGCGGGCATGATGGGAGAAGGGGCTGTCTTTACCATGTCTGCGTGAGAAAAGATTACCGGATGCAGGGGATTGGAAAGGCCATGGTAGTCTACTGTATGGAAAGATTGAAAGAAGAACAGATAAGCAAGGTTTCCCTGATTGCATTTACCCGGAATGATATCGGCAATGCCTTCTGGAAATGTATCGGATGGACAAAAAGGGAAGACTTGAATTATTATGATTTTGTGCTGAATGCAGAGAATATTACTGCTTTTATAAACTAGAAACGGAAAGGAAACGGAATATGAAGATGGAAGAGGGCGGTGTATGCGCCGCAAAAGGATTTTGGGCAGCCGGCGTAGAGGCCGGCGTAAAATACCAAAACAGAAAAGATATGGCTTTGATTTACAGCGAGAGGCCCTGTGTGTGCGCAGGAACTTTTACCACCAACGTGGTGAAGGCGGCCCCTGTTTTGTGGGATAAGGCGCTTGTGGAAAATAGTGCGCCCGTCAGGGCGGTTGTGGTAAATTCGGGAATTGCCAATGCCTGTACGGGGGAGGAAGGTATGGCGTGCTGTAAAAAGGAAGCGGAAGCGGCTGCTGTGGCGTTAGGGATACCCACGGACAGCGTGCTTATCGGTTCCACGGGGGTTATCGGAATGCAGATGCCCATCGACAGGCTTACGGCAGGGATTGCAAGGCTGGCAGAGGAAAAGGAAAATTCCGTTTCTGCCGCGCAGCGTGCGGCGGAGGCCATCATGACGACGGATACCGTAAGCAAGCAGGCGGCAGTCAGCTTTACGGCGGGCGGAAAAACCGTTACCATGGGCGGCATGTGCAAGGGCTCAGGCATGATTCATCCCAATATGTGCACCATGCTGGCGTTTGTTACCTGTGATGCGGCAATTTCGGAAGAGTTATTAAAAAAAGCGGTAAAGGAAAGTGTGGATGAAACCTACAATATGATTTCCGTTGACGGCGACACCTCCACCAATGATACCTTTTTGTTTTTGGCAAACGGCATGGCAGGCAATCCCGAAATTACTGAAGAAAATGAGGACTATGAAGCTTTTAAGGAAGCTCTGCGCTGCATAAACACCACGCTTGCCAAAAAGCTGGCAGGAGATGGCGAGGGTGCAACGGCGCTTGTGGAGGTGCAGGTGAAAGGCGCAAAAAGCAGGGAGGACGCAAGGCTTCTTGGCAAGTCCGTAATCTGCTCCAGCCTGACAAAGGCGGCCATTTTCGGGCATGACGCCAACTGGGGAAGGATTCTCTGCGCGCTCGGTTATTCCGGTGCGGATTTTGACCCCGGGAAGGTGGAGCTGTTCTTTCAGGGCAGTGCAGGATGCATACAGATTTATAAGGAAGGAAAGGCAGCGGATTACAGCGAAGAAAAGGCGGCGCGGCTCCTTTCCGAAAAAGAAGTCACCATACTGGTAGATATGCACATGGGAGAGGAAAGCGCAACCGCATGGGGATGCGACTTGAGTTATGACTATGTAAAAATCAACGCGGACTACCGCTCTTAACATGCATGGGAGGACAAAGAAAATGAAGGACAATAACATGGAAGCCGTATTACAGAAGGCGGAGGTGCTGATTGAAGCGCTTCCCTATATCCGGCAGTTTAACAGGAAGATTATTGTGGTCAAATACGGCGGCAGCGCCATGAGCAACGAGGAACTGCAAAAAAATGTCATAAAGGATGTCACGCTTTTAAAACTGGTAGGGTTTAAGCCCATTATCGTGCACGGCGGCGGAAAGGAAATCAGTCGCTGGGTGGGAAAAGTGGGAAAGGAAGCGAGGTTTGTAAACGGCCTTCGGGTAACGGACGACGAAACCATGGAGATAGCGGAAATGGTGCTGGGAAAGGTCAATAAAAACCTGGTTGCCATGGTACAGGAGCTTGGCGTGAAGGCGGTAGGCATAAGCGGCAAGGACGGCGGGCTGCTGCAGGTGGAAAAAAAGTATGCGGATGGTGAGGACATCGGTTTTGTGGGCGCGGTAAAAGAAGTGAATCCCAAAGTGCTGTATGACCTATTAGAGAAGGACTTTCTGCCTATCGTTGCCCCCATCGGACTGGACGATGCCTTCCGGACCTACAACATCAATGCCGATGATGCGGCCTGCGCCATCGCACAGGCGGTAGGAGCGGAAAAGCTGGCGTTTTTAACCGATATTGAGGGCTTATACAAGGATATCAACGACAAGGCAAGCTTTATATCCCGCCTGACTGCGTCAGAGGCTGAGGCACTGATTGCAGGCGGCTTTATCGGCGGCGGTATGCTGCCGAAACTCGGCAACTGCACTTCCGCCATCAGGGCGGGGGTAAACCGGGTACATATCCTGGATGGCAGGATTCCCCATTGCCTTCTTTTGGAAATATTTACCAAGAAAGGTATCGGTACCGCCATCATTGCAGATAAAGACGGGCAGGAAAACTAGAAAGGAATAAAAAAGCCATGATGAAGGAATATATAGAAGAAGCGGAAAAAGCGCTTTTACACACCTATAACCGCTATCAGATAGTGCTTGAGCGGGGGGAAGGCGTTTACCTTTATGACCTTGAGGGGAAAAAGTACCTTGATTTTGCGGCAGGGATTGCCGTATTTGCACTGGGCTATGGCAACAAGGCGTACAATGACGCCTTAAAGGCCCAGATAGACAAACTGATTCACACTTCCAACTATTATTATAACGTGCCGGCGGTGGAGGCTGCCAAAAAGCTGAAAAAGGTTTCCGGGATGGACAGGGTGTTTTTCACCAATTCCGGTGCGGAAGCCATGGAAGGCGCCATAAAGGCGGCAAGAAAACATGCCTGGTTAAAGGACGGCAGCACAAACCATGAAATCATAGCCTTAAACCATTCCTTTCACGGAAGGACCATGGGGGCATTATCCGTAACCGGCAATCCCCATTACAGGGAAGCGTTTGAACCCGGCATCGGCAATATCCGTTTTGCGGATATGAATGATTTTGACAGTATTAAAAGTCAGGTAAACGACAGAACCTGTGCCATCCTGCTGGAAACGGTGCAGGGAGAAGGCGGCATTTACCCGGCGGAAGAAGATTTTCTGAAAAAGGTCCGCGCGCTCTGTGATGAAAAAGACATCCTGCTGATTCTCGATGAAGTGCAGTGCGGCATGGGCAGGACGGGATATATGTTTGCATGGCAGAAGTACGGCGTAAAACCGGACATTATGGCTACGGCCAAAGCGCTGGGGTGCGGCGTGCCGGTAGGCGCTTTCCTTATGAATGAAAAAACGGCTTCCTCCTCCCTTGCGGCGGGGGACCATGGAACCACCTACGGCGGCAACCCTCTTGCCTGTGCGGCTGTAAATAAAGTTCTTGATTTATTTGAGGAGAATCATATAATAGAACATGTGGGCAGGATAGCCCCTTACCTGGAAGAGCGTCTTGACGGACTGAAAGAAAAATACGGCTTTGTCGAAGAAAGAAGAGGTGCGGGCCTGATGCAGGGTCTTGTGTTAAACAAGCCTGTTGCCCCTTATATACAGAAGGCTTTGGACAAAGGACTGATACTTATCAACGCGGGAACAAACATTATCCGTCTGGTGCCTCCCCTTATAGTAACAGAGAAGAATGTGGATGAAATGATTGGGATTTTGGAAAGCTGTTTTTCTGAAATCCACGATTGAGGAGAGATTTCATGGACTTGAGAAAAAGGCTGCTCGCCATATTTGCAGTGGTATGTGTGATGGCAGGAATAATATATGTCGGCACCAGCGGAATGACAGTGCAGAAGGAAGAAGAAAAGGATTCTTTGTTTTACAACAAGGAAACCATCTATTTCTGGTATTCGGATGAATCCCTGACGGATTTTATCAACAGTGCTGCGGTGGCCTTTGGGGAAAAAAGGGATGTCAGGGTGATACCTGTTCTGACCTCGGACAGCGAATATCTGGAGGCCATCAATAACGCGTCCCTGCACAGTGAGCAGATTCCCGATGCATTTATTGTCAGCAATGATTCTCTGGAAAAGGCATATCTGGCAGGACTGGCATCAAAAATAAATGACGAAAACGGATTGTGCACCACGGCGCATTATCCGCAGACCGCGCTTTATGCAGCCACCTATCAGGATAATCTGGTCGCTTACCCGTTTTATTACGAGACAAGCGCTTTCCTCTATAACAAAACTTATCTGGAAGCATGGACTGCGGAACAGCTTGCGGCACAGGCTTTGGGAGAAGAAGATGAGATACCGGAAGAAATAGAGGATATGGAGGAAGCACCGGAAGGGGAAGAAATTGTGGGGGAAGCGCCTTTGGAGGTTACCATGGAGCAGATTGAGGCGGGAATCCCCACCACCATGGATGAACTTCTGGCTTTTGCGGACAATTATGATGCCCCGGAAAATGTGGAAGCCATTTTGAGATGGGATGTTTCGGATATTTTCTACAATTATTATTTTGTGGGAAATTACATGGTAGTCGGTGGCGAGAGCGGGGATGATAAAAGCAATATTGTGATTTACACGGAAGAAACCAAAAAATGTCTGGAGGTTTATCAGAATTTAAACCAGTTTTTCTATATTGAATCCGATACGGTTACTTACGAATCCGTGGTGCAGGATTTTATAGACGGCAAAATTGTTTTTACGGTGGCGACCACGGACGTACTTAAAAAATTGGAGGAAGCAAAGGAAAACGGTGATTTTGCATATGAGTACGGTATCTGTATGATACCGCAGCCAAGTGCGGAACTTAAAGGACGTTCCCTTTCCGTGACAAACTGCATTGCGGTGAACGGCTATTCGGAGCATAAGGAGCTGGCCAACGAATTTGCAGCTTACCTTTCCGGCAGTTGTTATGCCGACCTTTATGAAAGGACGGGAAAGGTATCCGCCAACCTTGCCGCCAATCCGGGGGATGAGAATCTTGCCGCGTTTATGGCGGAATACCAGCATTCCAATGCGCTGCCCAAAATGATAGAAACAAGCAATTTCTGGATTCAACTGGAAATTCTTTTCTCCAGGGTATGGGACGGTGGAGATATCGACAGTCTGCTGCAAAGTCTGGCAAACCAGATTGTTTCGCAGGTACAATAGAATAAAATCATGCAGTTTCCGCATTTTGCATAGCGGCAGCCGGGGCGTGTATTTGTTCCAACAGGACACGTTCTCACTCGGGTAAAAACACAGCGGTACATAAGATGTTAAAAAACAACATCTAAGTACCGGTGTTTTTACACGGTCCTTTATGGAATCAAATACACGCCCCGGTTGCCGCTATGCAAAATGCGGAAACGGAAGAATAAAATCCGACCATGAGGGCAAGATAAAAGAAAACAGTTTTCGGGAGGCTTTTCATGGTTGGATTTTTTATTGCACTGATTTCAGGCGCCCTGATGAGTATTCAGGGAGTTTTTAATACCCAGGTCACAAAGACATCGGGGATATGGGTGGCAAATGCATTTGTGCAGTTTTCCGCTTTTTTGGTGTGCATGGCGGCGTGGCTGTTTACGGACCGGAGTTCCTTTGGCGCACTCTTAAAAGTTGAACCCAAATACATGCTTCTGGGAGGCGTGATGGGTGCAGGAATCACTTACACGGTTATTAAAGGAATGGAACTTTTGGGCCCTGCCCGTGCAGTCATGATAATCGTGGTATCCCAGCTTATCATAGCTTATCTCATTGAATTGTTCGGCCTTTTCGGCGTGGAAAAACAGCCTCTGGAAATCAGGAAGCTTATCGGCATGGCAGCAGCCATAGCAGGCATCATTATCTTTAAATGGAAGTAGGAGGGACGATGTAACCATCGTCCTTTTTTGATTAGATACATAACAAAAATACAAGGTTTCCCCTTGTAAATTTCCCGCACTTCCCTTACAATAAAACCATACGGTCATGAGAGGCATTCCCCAAAGCGCAACGCGGAAGGGATTACATATGAATAAAAAGAATAAAGGAATCATGTTTACGGTTTTTATCTGCCTTTTGACAGCAGTTTCTGTTTCCTGTGGAGCAAAGGACGCCTCCGGGCTGTCCCTGCTTTTGGAAGAGCAGGAACATCAGGCTGGGGCAGGAGAGACGGACGAATTTGCCGTGCCGGTTCAGGAAGACGTAAAGACCGCCTATGTCTATATCTGTGGGGAAGTGGTTTACCCGGGCGTCTATGAGGTGGACGGGGACAGCAGAATCTGTGATGTACTGCTGTTGGCGGGCGGTTTTACAGGGGAGGCTGATGAAAACAGCGTAAACCTTGCGGAAACAGTCCATGACGGAATGCAGGTAGTGATACCGTCTTATGCCGAGACAAAGAAAGAAAAAGAACGCCTTGAGCGCAAAGAGGCGGGTGCGCTCAACATCAACACGGCATCCGCGGCACAGCTTTGCAGCCTGCCCGGTATCGGAGAGAGCCGCGCTGAGGCGATAGTGGCTTACCGGGAAGAACACGGGGATTTTCAGTCACCCGAGGAGTTGATGAAAGTTTCCGGCATAAAAGAAGGCATGTATGACAAAATAAAAGACAGGATATATACGGAGTAGCCTGCACCGGAAAGTCCGGGTGCAGCAGAAGGGGAGAGAGCATGGGAAAAAGAGCGTTGGTTGTAGATGATGAAAAATTGATTGTCAAGGGTATCCGTTTCAGCTTAGAGCAGGACGGCATGGAGGTTGACTGTGCATTTGACGGGGAAGAAGCCCTGGAATATGCTAAAAATAACAAGTATGACATTGTGTTGCTGGATATTATGCTGCCTAAGCTGACCGGATTTGAAGTATGCCAGCAGATACGCGAATTTTCCAATGTACCCATTATCATGCTGACAGCCAAAGGGGATGATATGGATAAGATTCTGGGGCTGGAGTACGGGGCGGATGACTATATCACGAAGCCATTTAATATTTTGGAGGTGAAGGCCAGAATTAAGGCCATCATGCGCCGTTCTGATTCCAAAGGAAGCGCAAAAGAAACGGCAAGCGTCCTTGAGAGCGGCTCCATGCGTCTTGACTGCGACGGCAGGCGGGCTTATATTTCGGGAAAAGAAATCGGCCTGACGGCCAAAGAGTTTGAGGTGCTTGAACTTCTGATGCGCAATCCCAATAAAGTGTATGGCAGGGAAAATCTGCTTAAACTGGTATGGGGGAGCGACTATCCGGGAGATGTACGCACAGTGGATGTGCATATCAGGAGACTCAGGGAAAAAATAGAGGACAATCCCAGCGAGCCTAAATTTGTACACACAAAATGGGGTGTGGGTTACTACTTTTTAAATGTGGAGTAAAGGATAGATATGCAGTTCAAATTAAAAAGCATTCTGGGACACTTTAAAATTTTACGCAGTCTTCGGGCGAGGATATTCCTTATCATTCTGGTAGTGGGAGTGATTCCCAGTGTGCTGATGCGTCACGGTATTATGGAAAATTATGAGGAGCGTGCGGTGGCGCTGCGGACAAGCACGGTGCAGACGCAGCTTCGGATTTTGGCGAATCATCTGATTACTTACAGTTATCTGCAGGACAACTCTTCCGAGGTCATTGGCGCGGAACTGGACATGTTGTCCAATCTTTATGATGGGCGTGTGCTCATTATCGGAGGCAATTTCAAAGTTGTAAAGGATACTTATACCATCAGTGAAGGCAAGATTATCATATCCGAAGAGGTTATCAAATCCTTTGGGGGTGAAAGCCTGTCCAATTATGACAGTGAACATGGTTACATTGAGATGACAACGCCGATTACGGAAACCATCAAGCTGATGACGGATGAGGGAGAGGTAGAAAAGAGCGTGGTGAGGGGGGTAATGCTTACCAGCATTTCCACCGACAGCATCATTGCGACCATGGATATCTTAAGCAGAAGGGCCATTATATTGGAAACACTGATGATTATGGTGATTATCGGTATTGCCATTGTGCTTTCCGATGTGTTGACGCGGCCTTTTGCACGGGTTACCCAGGCTATCAATGAAGTAAAAGCGGGATATAAGGATGAGAGCATTTCCGTGCCGGATTATCTGGAAACCATGCATATTGTGGATGCGTTTAACCAGGTACTCGGAAGAATGAAGGTTTTGGATGATTCCCGTCAGGAATTTGTAGCCAACGTTTCCCATGAACTGAAAACGCCGCTGGCTTCCATGAAGGTGCTGGCGGATTCCCTGCTTTCCCAGCCTGATGCCCCGGTGGAAATGTATCAGGAATTTATGGGGGACATTACGGCGGAAATTGACAGGGAAAATCAGATTATAACAGACCTTCTGGCATTGGTCAGGATGGATAAGAAGGTGGCGGGGTTAAATATCAGTTCGGTCAATATCAATGAACTGACGGAGTTGATTTTAAAACGGTTAAGGCCCATTGCCAGAAAAAAGGATGTGGAACTTGTTTTTGAAAGCATCCGGCCGGTGACGGCGGAGGTGGATGAGGTAAAGATGACCTTGATTATATCCAACCTTGTGGAAAATGCAATCAAGTACAACAGGGAACTTGGATTTGTGAAAGTAACGCTGGATGCCGACCACCAGATGTTTTCCCTTGAGGTGGAGGATACGGGAATTGGCATTCCGGAGGAATCCCTTGAGCATATCTATGAACGGTTTTACCGTGTGGACAAATCCCATTCAAGGGAAATCGGCGGCACCGGGCTTGGGCTTGCCATCACGAGAAGCGCCGTGCTGATGCACAGGGGTTCCATAACCGTTACAAGTCTGGAGGGCGAGGGTACAACATTTTTAGTTAAGATACCCTTGAGTCATATTGCCGTATAGCGGAATTGTGGAGGTTGGAATGAAGATTTATAAACGGTTGACCGTACTGCTGCTTTGCCTGTTTTTGGTGGCGGGCTGTGGGAGAGGGTCCGGGGCAAACGGGGGACGTACTGCACACATTTATTATTTGAATAATGAGGAAACCTGCGTAAAAATGCAAATCTATGAAATGCAGGCAACGGACGCCGGGGGTCAGCTGGAAGAACTGGTTGAGCAGCTAAAGCTCACCCCTTCCAAACTGGAATATAAAACACCGTTGAACATGGGGTTTGAACTGCTTTCTTATTCCATGGAGGGTGAGAAACTGTATCTGGATGTAAGCGAAGCGTACAGGAACCTGAGCGCGACCACGGAAGTGCTTGTAAGGGCGGCTCTGGTAAGGACTTTTTCCCAAGTGTCGGGAGTAAGGTATATAGCCATTACGGTGGAGGGCGGACAGCTCCATGACAGTCTCGGCAATGTGGTAGGATTAATGTCTGCGGACCAGTTTATAGACAACGCAGGTGATGAAATCAATGCATATGAAAGAGTCCGGCTGAAGCTTTATTTTGCCAATGCGGACGGCACCATGCTGATTGCAACCAACAGGACTATGGCGTATAATACCAATATTTCCATGGAAAAGCTGGTGGTCGAACAGCTTCTTTCCGGTCCGGCATCGGATGTGGCGGATGTGGTGTATCCTACGATAAACCCCAATACAAAGGTGCTCAGTATTTCGGTAAAGGACGGCATCTGCTATGTGAATTTTGATGAAAACTTCCTGACGCAGATTTACAGCGTGTCATCAGAAGTTGCCATCTATTCTATCGTGAATTCCCTGGCGGAACTGACACAGGTTAATAAAGTGCAGATATCCGTCAACGGGGAAACGGATATCATGTTCAGGGAAAGCGTCAGTCTTTCCACGATATTTGAAAGAAACCTGGATTTAGTTACTACGGTGGACTAAGGGACGAAACCGGGAATAAAGAAAGGCGTTTATGAAAAGACCTTTATTTGCGGCGTGCCTGGCTGTTGTATTGTGTGTGTCGCTGAGGCTGCTTGTTTTTCCTTTGGCTTGTTTCTCCTACGGGGAAACAGCCGGAAAAGAAGTATGCCTTACGGGCCGGGTCTACGCCAAAGAATGGAAGAAGGGGGAACAGTCCCCTACACTCATTTTCTATATAGAAACAAAGCATCTCTTATTATCTGATTCAAATCAGCAAATTCCATATAAAGACAATTTCATATGTACCCTGAAAGACGCTTCTGAGCCATATATAGGAAGCATTATTACGGTAAAGGGCATTCTGACGGAATATGAGGAAGCGTCAAATCCGGGACAGTTCGATGCAAAGAAGTATTATGCCGTTCTTGGCATTTCTGCACGGATAAGCAGGGGGGAACTGATTAAAACCGACGGAGGGAGGGATACTGTAAAAGAAGGACTCTGGCAGTGCAGGAATGCATTGGGTAAGGTTTTTGAGAGGCTGCTGTTACCGGAGGATGCCGCCATATTAAAAACAATGCTGTTGGGTGAAAAGGCATCTCTGGGGGAAGAAATAAAGACTTTGTATAAAGAAGCCGGGATTGTGCATATCCTCGCAATCTCAGGACTGCATGTGACCCTGTTGGGAATGGGGCTTTACAGGATATTGAGGAAACTTTGCCCAAAGACGTTCCCCGCAGCCGTTATCTGCACTGTGGTTATGCTTTTGTATGGCGGGATGGTGGGAATGCCTGTTTCGGTGATAAGGGCGCTTTTTATGTTTACCATGCGTCTCTTTGCCGAATGTCTGGGCAGAACCTACGATATGGCAACGGCGCTTTCGGTTTGTGCGCTTATGATGGTTGTGGAGCAGCCCCTGTACCTGACATATTCCGGTTTCCAGCTTTCTTTTCTCTCTGTGCTGGCTGTAGGAGTGTGCAGGCCGATGCTTGCGCCGCCTGATAAAAAAGCGCCGCGTGTACTCGATTTGTTTCTGACTTCGCTTGCCGTCATGCTGTTTACCCTTCCGGTGCAGCTATATACTTATTTTGAAGTTTCCTTGTATGCGCCTGTTTTTAATCTGGCAGTCCTCCCTCTTGCGGGCTTTTTGCTTGTTCTGGGAATGGCGGCGCTTGTATTGTTTTTTGTTTTTCCGGGACTTGCAGGCATCCCTGTATCCTTGATACACATGATTCTCGGCTTCTATTCGCAGGGCAGCCGTCTTTTGCAAAAATTGCCGGGAAACCTCTGGAATCCCGGAAAGCCCGGGGCATGGCAGATAGCAGCTTATGTCCTGCTTATAACTGTTGCGCTGTTTATGGGAAAAATACGTTGCAGGCACAGGATAGGGTTGATGATAGGCGCGGCGCTGCTGCTTTGTATCAAAACGGGAGGCAGGCTTACCGTCACTTTTCTGGACGTAGGACAGGGGGACTGCATCTGCGTGGAACTGCCTGATGGGAACACATGGCTTTTTGACGGCGGAAGTTCGAGCGTAAATAAGGTGGGAACATACAGGATAGAGCCCTTTTTAAAGAGCAGGGGCATTAAAACACTGGACATGGTTTTCCTAAGCCATGGTGACAATGACCATATAAACGGCGTGGCAGAACTCTTGCAGCGCAAAAAGGTGGAGATAAAACTTCTGGCGCTTCCTGTTACGGCAAAGGAAACAGAAGGGGAAGGGTTCGGCAATATCCTGATGCTGGCAGAGCAGAGGGGGATTCCCGTTTTGTGGCTGCAGGCGGGGACAAAATGGGAAAGCGGCGGCGTACATGCGGTATGCCTGCACCCGGCGGCAGACTTTACATGGAGGGAATCCAATGCCTGTTCAGAGGTGATATATCTTTCCTACGGAAAGTTTTCCATGCTTCTTACAGGAGATATAGAGGGACAAGGGGAGGAGGCCCTTGTGAAAAAACTGGATGAGGAAAGGATAGGGCGGCTGACCGTTTTAAAGGTCGCACACCACGGCTCCGATGGCGGGACCAAAGAAGCCTTTTTGCAGCAGCTTTCCCCGAAAATAGCAGTAATTTCCTGTGGCAGGGATAATCGTTACGGTCATCCCCATAAGGCGTTATGGGAGAGACTTTCTGAAAAAGACTGCGATATCCTTGTGACGGGTGTTGAAGGGGCAGTCATGTTTGGGACGGACGGCAGGGTGTTGAAGCAGTACTGAAATTATGATATACTGACCTTGTTTTATAAAGGAAGCGGCCGAATGGCCATCCATCATAAATTGAAGACGGTTTTACCGGAAAGGAACAGATTTGCAGCGGATAAACGAGGATATCACAAGCGGACAATTCAGGCAGATGTATCTTTTATATGGTGAGGAAGCCTATCTGTTGAAGCAGTACAAGGAAAAGCTTGCGGCTGCTTTGGGAGGAGAGGATTCCATGAATATGCATTACATGGAAGGAAAGGATGTCAACTTAAATGAGTTGATTGACCTTGCCGAAACCATGCCTTTCTTTGCAGAGAGGCGTATTATTGTGCTGGAAAATACGGGCCTGTTTAAGTCCGGCGGGGAAAAACTGGCGGATTATCTGGCAAATCCCGCTCCCACGGCTTTCTTTATTTTTGCGGAAAGAGAGACAGATAAACGCGGCAGGCTGTTTAAGCTGGTGCAGCAGACGGGCCGTGCGGTGGAATTTGCCGTACAGGATGAGCGGACGCTCAAACGCTGGATAGGCGGTCTTCTTAAAAAAGAAGGAAAGCGGATTACAGAAGACTGCGCGGAATATTTTCTGGAAAAAACCGGGACGGATATGAGCAATATCCGTCTGGAACTGGAAAAACTGGTCTGCTACTGTATGGACAGGGACGTGGTGGAAAAAGAGGACGTGGACATGATTTGTACCACCCGTATCAGCAGCCGTATTTTTGACATGGTGGAAGCCATCGGGAACGGAAAAACCAAGGAAGCATTGACGCTCTATTATGACCTTCTGGCCCTGAAGGAGCCGCCCATGCGGATTTTGTTTCTGATAGCGAGGCAGTGCAATACCCTGCTGCAGGTTAAGCAATTAAAAAACAAAGGTTTTGACAATAAATCCATTGGAGAAAAGGCAGGACTGCCGGGGTTTGTGGCGGGAAAGTATGTCAGGCAGGCAGCCAAATTTAAGGAAAAAGAATTGAAGCGTGCGGTGGAACGGTGTGTGGAAGCGGAAGAAGCGGTAAAAACAGGCCGTCTGAACGATACCATGAGTGTGGAGCTGCTGATAATTTCAGTGTTGTGATGCAATTTGGATACATGGCGCTCCCATACTGGACAGGAAGGTGGGAAGGTTGAAAGAAAAGCACTTTCAACTTGACGTATTTGGGCCTGTTCCCGCATGGGAAGGGCTCATGCAGGAAAGGCATGGGTAGAAAAATGATAAAGATATTAATTGTGGAAGATGAGGAACCTATTTCCAATCTCATACGCATGAATTTGGTAAAGGCAGGTTATCAATGCCGGTGTGCCTTCGACGGCAAAGAAGCGGCAGACATGATGGCCGGTGGCAGCTTTGATTTGATTCTTTTAGATATCATGCTACCCAAAATCAATGGGTATGAGCTTTTAGAGTATGCCCAGAGCCTGGATATTCCCGTGATTTTCATTACAGCCATGGGTACGGTGGAAAATAAGGTCAAGGGACTGAAAAAAGGTGCGGATGATTACATTTCCAAACCCTTTGAGATTGTGGAGCTGCTTGCGAGGGTGGAGGCCGTACTTCGCAGGTACAACAAAGCGGAACGGATTATCAAGATTCTGGATATAGAAGTGGATGTGGATTCCCGCGTAGTGATGCAGAACGGGGAACAAGTCACGCTGACATTAAAAGAGTTTGAGCTGCTTCTCTTGTTTATCAGAAATAAAAATATTGCCCTTTACCGGGACACCATCTATGAAAATGTATGGGAAAGCGAGTATATGGGAGAGAGCAGGACAGTGGATTTGCATGTGCAGCGTCTGAAAAAGAAGCTGCATTGGGAAGACAAAATTGTGGCGGTGTATAAGGTAGGATACCGTCTGGAAGCCTGATTAAGGAGGGCAGATGAAATTTTTTTGGAAAATCTTTTTTGCATTTACGGCTTTGCTTACAGTGGTATTCAGCCTGTTCGGCATCTGGCTGATTACCCAGAGCTTCCATAATTCCCTTGAAAAAGAAATTGAAGAAGGGAATCGGGAAAACAGGATGTTTCAAATGGCATTTGAGGTTAACATGAACTCTCTGTCGGACAACTACAGGACAGAAAAAATAGTAAGGGATTTGGCAGAATCTGTGATAAGTAATCTGGATAACCTGGAGTATTCCTATAAGCTTTACAGGGGGATGCAGAATCTCATCTACGAAAGCAGGGAAGAAAGACTGGAGCACAGGCTGATGGAAATGCTGGAGGACAGTGACTGTGTCTATCAGGTTATGGAGTCGGGGGAAAAAAAGTATCTGATTTTCGTGTGTAAGAGTGTGATGAGCGGAAAAACGTATTATCTGGAAAGTTCCAAAGATATTACGGAATTATATGAGGAACGTGACAGTTTTTATGACCAGTACCGTGTAGTTATGCTTGCCCTTATTGCGGCAACCGGTGTGGTAGTGTTTGTTTTGTCGCGGTTTTTAACACGTTCCGTAGTGGAGTTGTCCTCCACAACCAGGCAGTTTGCCAAAGGAGAGTACGATGTGCGTGCCCGGATTACGGCGGAAGATGAAATCGGGACTCTGGCGCATGACTTTAATCTGATGGCAGATAACCTGAATCAGAAGATGGATGAATTGACAAATGCAGCCAGAAAACAGGAGGATTTTACGGCGTCCTTTGCCCACGAGTTAAAAACGCCGCTTACCTCCATTATCGGTTATGCGGAAATGCTCCGTACCATGGATATGGACAAAGAAGAAACCATGGAAGCCGCAAGTTATATTTTTTCTCAGGGAAAAAGGCTGGAAAGCCTGTCCTTTAAGCTGTTGGAGCTGATTGTGACGGAAAACCAGGAATACCAGTTTAAGGAAATTTCGGCAGTGGAACTGATGGAAGAAGTAAAGCTTGTAGTTTCCAAGGCTTTGGAGAAGAAAAATATTACCTGCCATTTCAATGTGGGGGAGGGAAAATTGTCCGGCGAACATGATTTGCTGATTTCCCTTTTTTCCAATCTCGTTGACAATGCCCGTAAGGCTTTGCAGGACGGCGGGGAAATCTGGGTAGAAGGACAGAATACCGAGGAGGGATATGAGTTTCTGATAAAGGACAACGGCTGTGGTATGCCGAAGGAGGAAATCGACAAAATTACAGAGGCTTTTTATATGGTGGACAAATCCCGTTCACGCAGGGAGGGCGGGGCAGGGCTGGGCATGACCCTTTGCAGCCGTATCGTGGAAGTGCACAATGCCAAATGGTATATTACCAGTAAAGAGGGGGAAGGCACATCCGTATGGGTGGTTTTCCGCACGGAGGAGGTGCCGGATGAAAAATAGAAAGGAGAGAAGCAGTAATCTGTTAGACTATGCCATAGGGTTCCTCATGATTATGATTCTGGTACTGGCAACCTTTCTGATGCCGCAGGCTTACAGTGTTTTTGTGGACAGCAAGGACCTCAATCAGGTACATGCGGTGGAGCGGGAAGATTTTTCCTTTAAGAATCCGGTGGTAACTACCCTTTATGAGCGGGTTCAGCAGATGATGGAAGCCTTTGACGGCAACAATACAATGGGAAGGACTCTGTATTTATCGGGCACTGAAGTTACGGACAAAGAAATGCTGGAAGGTGTCAGGGAGGCCCTTGGAATCGTTATCCAATACGGTCTGCTTCCCGACATTTCCGCATATGAGATTGAAAAGTATGTGGTATATGCGGAGTATTACAATTTAAGCGGGGGGACTGCGGAAAATACAGAACTGGCTTTTTGGAATATAAGGTTCAGCGACCATGAAACGTTCGACCTTACCCTCAGGATTGATGCCGGTGAATATATCATTTACCAGGCGGAGTTGTACTGTGCGGAAGCGACGGAGTATCTCACGCAGCTTATGTCGGATGACAAGGAAGTGACAGCTTACCTGAACGAACAGTTTATGTCAAGCAGTGAAGCCTATTTTGAGGCGGAAGGGTATGGCGCCCTTACGGATGTCAATTACGGGGATATGGTTTTTATGCTTGGTTATGAAAGGGGAGAGTACGGAATCTATCATTCCCCCTGTGAAAACGGGTATCTGGATGGTGAGGGTATCCGCTGGGGATTTGTTCCCATGACTGTGGCTCTGGAAAACAGCGGGGTCATAAGGGAATGGGGCTATGGCGGCGTAGAAAACTATTATTACGATTTATTCGGAGTTGAAATCTACGAAGAATCGGCAGGCGGGGAGAAATTCTCCCGGTAACTCCAGCCGGGCGGCACAAAAAAAATTGGCAAACGACTTTTGCACCATGGGAATGTCCGGTGCAACGGAGTGCGCCAATTTTTTTGTGCCGCCTGCCGACCAAAATGTAAATATGAGTTTTCCCACCCGGGATAGCAGCCCTCCTTAAATGAAAAAGTAACTGCTAGGACATATTGACACTATATATCTAAAACCT
>ERZ777305.1081-NODE-1081-length-36743-cov-32.252399_pt1 | contig 36743 bp, 26 predicted proteins | sample MGYA00374965_ERZ777305 | MGnify/ENA primary metagenome ERZ777305 (study PRJEB29328, sample SAMD00013331) | mouse gut metagenome | study: EMG produced TPA metagenomics assembly of the Metagenome analysis of fecal microbiota from mouse which was promoted... | reverse complement strand
AGACCGCTCTACAAGCCGAAATTCGATGTCTTCAAATTTTTGTCATGTACTTAGCAAATAAAATTGAATTGCCGGTCTGTATTGGCGGCCGTCTCCCATTGATTTTTATTTGTTTATTCTAATAATCGTTGTTAAAATAACAGTTCCTTGCTTCCGGTAATGTCGGGAGCAAGGAACTGATGAACTGTATAGGTGGACTATTACGCGGTCAGTTCGGGGGGGAGAATTGGCATTGCGCCTTTCTTGGTGCAGACATACGCGGAGGTCTGCACGGCGAGTGAGTGTGCTTCCTGTACGCTTTTTCCTTTTAGTATGGAAGCGATGAACGCCGCGGTAAAGCTGTCGCCGGCGCCGACGGTGTCTGCAACTTCGACTTTCGGTGTAGGCTGGAACGATACGTTGCCGGGGGTGAATACGTAGCTGCCATTGATGCCGCATGTGAGAATAAGCATCTTAAGGTTATATTTGCCGAGAAGAATCCAGCATTTGTCCTGAAGGTCAATGCCGGGATAGCCGAACATACGGCTGACGGTCACAAGTTCTTCGTCGTTTATCTTCAGGATGTTGCAACGTTTCATAGAGTTGCAGATAATTTCCTTGTTATAGAAGCCCTGGCGGAGGTTGACATCGAAGACCACAAGAGAGTCGGCGGTCCGGGGCATTGCGTCGAAGAAGCGGTTGATTGTGTTGCGAGATACCACATTGCGCTGCGCAAGCGAACCGAAGCATACGGCCTTTGTCCTTTCGGCCAGTTGCTCAAGGCGGGCTGTATAGGGAATGTTGTCCCATGCCACATTCTCTTTGATTTCGTACTGGGGAACTCCAGCCGGGTCTATTTCGACCTGAACTGTGCCAGTGGGATAGGGAACTTCAGCGATGAGCTGATTAAGTCCTTTTGAAGTAAAGTTCTCTGTTATTTCTTTGCCAAGGGCATCATCGCCGACCGCACTCACTACACAACTCGGCAGGCCGAACTGCGAAACATGGTAGGCGAAATTGGCCGGTGCGCCACCGATTTTTTTACCCTCCGGAAGCACGTCCCACAGGGCTTCGCCCATTCCTACAACTATGTCATTCATGTCGAAAACGTATTTGTCGGTTTTTATATATTTCTTATTTTAAAGGTGTAATACATCAGATATATCACTCCGATTGTCATGATGGCGACAGCTCCGGCCTGCCCGATCGCATCGGCCGCATATCCCATGGCGAGCGGGAAGACTGTTCCTCCGAACAAGCCCATAATCATAAGCCCGGAAACTTCGTTGCGCTCGTTCGGTGTATATACAAGGGCTTGGGAGAATACCACGGAGAAGATGTTGGAGTTTCCGAAGCCAATAAGTCCGATACCCGAATACAACGGGGTAAGTGTATCGCAGAAGAATAGTATTGCCATGCCTGCGAGCATCATCGATACACTTATGCCGAAGAAGAGTTTAGGAGATATGGAGCGTAGAAAGAAGGCTCCGAGAAAGCATCCGGCCGTTCGGAATATGAAGTAGATGCCTGTGGCGAATCCGGCTTCTTCCAGGGGAATCCCAAGGCGCTCGATGATGATTTTCGGGGCGGTAGTGTTTGTTCCGACATCAATGCCCACATGACACATTATGCCGAGAAAACAGAGGAATATGAACGGTCGGCCGAGCAGTCTGAGACATTCACCTATGCCGGTGGCTCTGTCGGGCTTCTCCTCATCGATGGGAGTGGCGGCCAATAGCGATATGGACAGGAGGCTGATTACGGCGTATATTACAAACAGGGCTCTCCAGCCAAGTCCGAATGTCGGGAATGCCGTGGTGGCTCCCCACGCGGCTATGACAGGTGCGAGGAATGATGCGATAGCTTTTACAAACTGGCCGAAGGTGAGAGTCGATGCAAGTTTGTCCCCGCTGATAAGATTGGTCACAAGTGGATTAAGAGATGTCTGCATGATGGCGTTGCCTATTCCCAGAAGCGAGAAGGAGATGAGCATCACTGCATAGCTGTCGCCGAAGGCCGGGACGAAAAGTGATGCTGCTGTTACAATGAGACTTATCAGAACGGTCTTCTTACGGCCTATTTTATTCATCAGCATCCCGGTGGGCACTGAGAAAATCAAGAACCAGAAGAACACGAGCGAAGGGAAGAGATTGGCCTGAGAGTCGGACAGCGCTAAATCTTTCTGGACGTAGTTTGAAGCTGTGCCGACGAGGTCGACAAACCCCATTGCGAAAAAGCACAGCATCACAGGGATTATCTGGAGCATGAACGACTTCCGGTTTGTGACCAGCGATTGTGTCATAGCCATAATGTTCTGTTGTATTGGTTTATAATTCTTTTATCGAGTAGATTTTAAGATTTTCGATTTTGGCAGACCCTCCCGTTGCGGATATCGACAAGGTCGAGTATGGCATGGTGGGGAATACGAGATTGGTCATAACGAACTTGCCGTTGTTTCCGAAAACTTCCATGCTCGATTTGTCGATGAATATTCGCAAAGAAATCTTTTTGTCGTTCTCGAATGTGGGTGCGACAGTCACCGCCGGAAAATCCTGGCTGAAGTCGACGATTCCGCTGTGGCGCCTGTCAAAGGAGAGTGTGTGGTCCAAGGAATTGTACCTTAAAGTTACGGATTCGTCGGCATTGTTGGCAATCCTGATGTCAACCGAATCAGCCCTGCGGCAGTCTAAGTCGAGAAGTATCTCGCACACGCCATCATTAGAAACCGGAAGAGAGAAAACCCGTTTTTTCCGGCCTGCTGACTTGTTGTTGACCTTTACGATTTCTTTATCGCGGATATTTACAAGTTCCGGAGATGGTGCCGAGGACATATAGATTTGTCCGTCCGCATTTTTGAACAGCCCGGCTTCACGTGGCAGTGTATTGGCACTGCGATATTGCAATGTGGGCACCTCGGCTGCGTATTGCCAGTTGCTCATCCATCCGATGAGAGTCCGCCGGTTATCCGGAGCGCCACTCCAGCTCACGGTCGCATAGTGGTCCTTGCCGTAATCCATCCATTTGGTGGGGATGTTGCCGTCAGCGTCGGTATCGGCCTTGAATGTAGTGCCGTCGAAATCTCCCACGAAATACTGGGTCGCACTGCCGCCGAAAGGTCCTCCGGGGTTTATATTGCACACCAATACCCATTTCTCTTCGTCGGTGCCGTCGACTTTCAGTTTGAATAAATCGGGACATTCCCACACTCCGTCCTGTGCGCCTTTTCCTTTTCCAAACGCGCTTTGCAGTGTCCAGTTCTTCAGGTCCGGCGAAGTGAAGAAGAGCATCTCATGGTCGAGGGCATGAGCCAGAGAGAGCACCCACCGATTATTGGCGGTGTCCCAGAACATATTCGGATCGCGAGCCTCGCTTTCGAGTGTGATAACGGGATTGCCTGGGTAGATTTCGAATGTATGACCGTGGTCGACGCTGTGTGCGATGCTCTGAATCTGGCTGAGATCAGCCGAGGTGTATAGCGCCACTACTGCATTTTTTCCGAATCCTGCGGTGTTTTCAGTATCTACCACCGAGCTTCCGCTGAACACGGCGCCCAGTCCGTTGGCTTCGATTGCGGCGGGATGATGGTTCCAGTTAACGAGATCTGTCGAGGACGAGTGTCCCCATGTCATGTTTTGCCATTTGGAGCCGTAAGGGTTCCACTGATAATAGAGATGCCATACGCCGTCCTTATAGAACATGCCGTTGGGGTCGTTCATCCATCCATACAGGGGGGTATGGTGGTAGGCCGGACGGTACTTTTCTCTGTTTGAAATGTCGAAAGTGTCGGTTAAAGACAGATTTTTCCAGCAGGCATCATCTTTAGCCTCGCGGATGTTTGAGCGGTTCTGGGTTGTGATGACATTCAGCAGCACGTCGTGGCCGTTATAAGATGTAAGGTCTAAAGGTACAAAGTAATCGACCTTGCTCTTTGCCAGCCGGACATTGACAGTTCTGTCGATATTGCCGTCGACGAGCACGACAATTCTGGCGTCGTCGTTGGACTCCTGTACGGGGAGCATAAGATATTTGCCGTCGCCATTGATTCGGACGATGGTGTTGTTGACACCAAGATGGTTCACTTCCACCCCGTCGGAGGCAGACACTGTCGATGCTGCCGCTATTGTCGAGAGCATCATCAGTGAAGTGAGACATTTTGTTATTCCATTCATGGTTTTGATATTTAAGCTATGTTGAACAGTCTGTTTTTTTACCTTGAAATGAACCTGTCTTTACTAGGCCTGTAGCACCAGGCGATGTATGGCAGTCTACCGTTTCGGCAATGCAAAACTACTACAAACGTGAAATGGCAGGTATCAAAAAACGTGTATCGGCTATCAAATTTGTTGTACAGCATAGTTTTTAATACCTTATGCACTCTTTTTCATGGCATTATGATTAACTTTGCAAAACCTTAAACGATTACAATGAAAAAGAAACGCATTTGGTCATGTTTTGTCTTATTGGGACTTCTCTTCCTTTTGGCCGGCTGTTCCGATCGCAGAATCTACAAGATAGGAGTGTCGCAGTGCAGCCAGGACGACTGGCGCATGAAAATGAACGACGAGATAAACCGTGAGATTATGTTTCACGAGGATGCTGTTGTCGAAATCCGTTCGGCTGATGACAGCAATACAAAACAGATCGAGGATATAAAGTTATTGCTGTCCGGTAAAAAAAGACAAAATCATATATTCTCTACAAATATAATAAGTTACACCTGTTTTACGAAAAAGGGCTTGTCATTTGAGGCGATGTGAAATTGGTAGCATTAAGCATCAAAAAGCCCTTAAAAGACATCTATACGAGTCTGTTTCATGCTGTATGAGATAAAAATAGTCCATTTCCTATCATGTCAAAGTTTTACCGGACAGCAATAATATAAAGTATTTCGTTGAGAACGGATTTGACATATTAATCGTTTCTCCGAATGAAGCGGCGGCTCTTACGCCTGTTGTCAAGGAGGTGTACGAGCAAGGTATGCCGGTGGTTATTTTTGACAGGAACATCAACGGGAACACCTACACCGCCCGAATAGGCGTCGATGATGAATGTCTTGGCCGTTCTGCCGCCCATTATGCACTGCACATATTAGGTGAAGGAGCCAAGGCGATAGAGATTTTCGGGTTGAAAGGTTCTACTCCGGCAGAAGGGAGACATAATGGATTTGTAAAGGAATTTGAAGATAACGGGGGAATAATCCTCGCAAGCGGTCCCGGCAATTGGAATAATGAGGATGCAATGACGGTAGTTGATTCTCTTCTGAGGGAATACCAGGATGTCGATTTGATTTATGCCCATAATGACCGTATGGCAATCGGCGCATCGGAGGTAGCCCGCAGGCATGGTCGTGACAGTATTCATATTATCGGAATAGATGCGGCACCAAATATCGGTATTAAGGCGGTGGCGGACAGTGTCATTGACGCTACATTCCTATATCCGACAGAAGGACATCGGCTCATACGCACAGCCTTAGCCATTCTTAAGGGTCAGCCATATGAAAGGGAGACTATACTGCCGGTTTCTTCGGCGGTGGATTTGACCAATGCGGATATACTTCTTTTGCAGAATGAAACGCTAAATGAGGAAGCCGGAAAGATGAGACTGCTGAAAGCACAAATAGATGATTATTGGGCCAAGCATTCATCGCAGACATCCCTGTTCTATGCCAGTATCGCCATCATCATTCTTCTTTTCGGTGTTGGATTCCTGCTTCTGCGCGCATTCTGGCAGCGCAGCAAACACCATAGGGAACTTATGGTGCAAAACAGACTTCTTGAGGAAGAGCGTGACAAGCAAAGGATACTTAACGAGCAGCTCGAGGCCGCAACTCAATCCAAACTTATATTTTTTACCAACGTTTCACATGATCTGCGCACTCCGCTGACCTTGATTTCCGAACCAGTAGCGCAGCTTGCCGATGCAGACAATCTCACTGCGCCGCAAAAAACCTTGATTAAGATAGCGAATAAAAATGTAAAAATCCTCCAGCGCCTCATAAACCAAATCCTCGATTTCAGAAAATACGAGAATGGCAAACTTAACCTCCGTCTGACAGAAATAGACTTCAACCAGGCGGTTCGCGACTGGATGGAGTCCTTCTATTCCGTGGCGCGAAAGCGGGATATAAAGCTGACAATAGACGGCCCTGCGGCCAATGTGCCGATGCCGATGGCCATTGATACTGAAAAAATAGAACGTGTGTTCTTCAATCTGTTGTCCAACGCATTCAAATACACACCAAATAACGGAGTCATAACGGTGTGGTATGAATATGACAACAGATGTCTGACATTTAAGGTCTCCGATACCGGCGAAGGCATCAGCGAAAGAGATCTGGGTAATATTTTCGACAGATTCTACCAGGTCGACCGGATTCATCCCAAAGGCTCGGGCATAGGTCTGTCGCTGGCAAAAGCTTTTGTCGAGCTCCACGACGGCACTATCAGCGTAGAAAGCACATTGAATAAGGGCTCTGTCTTTACAGTGACCATTCCTGTCCGGCACATTGCAGAAACCACGATAACAGCAGAGAAGGCAATCGGGGACCGTGACGTGGAAACCGAACTCGATAATATTGAAGGCAGTCTTTCATTCGATGCCGACAAACCTATTGCGCTTATCATTGATGACAACAAGGATATACAGAAGCTCGTAGGAGAGATACTGGACGCTGACTACAATATAATTACCGCTTCAAATGGCAAAGAGGGAGTGAGAATGGCCGCCAGATATGTTCCGGATTTGATTGTATGCGATGTGATGATGCCTGTCATGGACGGTCTGGAGTGTTGCCGACATATTAAAAACGAAGTCTCGACTTCCCATATTCCCGTGTTGATGCTCACCGCCTGTTCGATGGATGAGCAGCGTGTTCAGGGATACGACAGCGGCGCCGACGGATATCTGTCGAAGCCGTTTAACAGCAGCGTATTGAAATCCAGGTGCTCAAGCCTGATAATGAACCGCAAGCGCATAAAAAACCTTTGGCTGTCGCCTTCATCAGCCGTTCCAAAGGAAGAAACCGGTAAATCCATACGGAAAGAAGCGCTTCCTAAAAATGATATTGATTCCGAATTCTACAATCGCTTTCTCAAGATACTGAATGAGGGGATGGGCAATCAGGATCTCAATGTCGATATGATTGCTTCCCAAATGGGATTGGAACGCTCTCAGTTCTACCGTAAGATAAAATCTCTGACCAATTATGCTCCGGTTGAGCTCATACGCAGGTTGCGCCTGCAACGCGGTCGTGAACTACTGATATCCACAGAGAAAACAATCGGCGAGATTGCTTATGAGATAGGTTTCTCTACCCCGGCGTATTTCACAAAATGCTATAGGGACGCCTACGGAGAAACTCCATCACAAGTCAGGAACACGCTGGTAAAATAGACCGCTAATACTATACTGGCATAAACGCATCTCATCATTTTTTTTGATGAAGGTGCGTTTTTTTGTCCATCCCATGCGATTAAGAGGTTGTTTAACAGGCATTATCAAACGACCACTAATAATCGTGCCTATCCTATCAAAAAACGTGCATTGTCTGAAATTTGATAGACCGACCAACAAACTTTATAGACCCGGTCATAGATTGCAGGCTAAATTTGCAGTAGAAAACTTAACCAAAAATCAAAAACATGAAAAGAACCATTCTCAGTGCAGTATTGCTGGTTATAATGGCAATGATAGCACAAGCACAGAATATTACTGTGCGAGGAACAGTGCTTTCCAAAACCGATGACGAACCGCTCATCGGAGCTTCCGTAATGTGTGAGGAAACAAATGCGGGAGCCACAACGGACATCGACGGTAATTTCACAATTCCGGTTCCCGAAGGGGCATTACTGAAAGTTTCCTATGTCGGTTTTAACGACTCGGAAGTCAAGGCAACTCCGGAAATGAAGATTTATCTTACTGAAAACACAGAGTTGCTTGAAGAAGTCGTTGTCGTGGGTTATTCTTCCGAGAGAAAAGCTGACTTGACAGGTTCTGTATCAGTCGTGAAGATGAAGGATGTGGCAGACACTCCTACAGGCAATGTCGTTCAGGCGCTACAGGGTCGTGTGGCCGGTATGAATATTACGACCGACGGTACTCCGGGCGGTCTCAGCACCGGAACATCAATCCGAGGCGCATCCTCTTTCCGTGGAGATGCCAACGGTCCGCTCTATGTGATAGACGGAGTGATGACCCGTGAAAATCCCGGTACAATTCTTAACGGCAATGATGTTGAATCCATTCAGGTACTCAAAGATGCCGCATCCGCTTCTATATATGGCGCTCAGGCGGCCAACGGTGTAATCATCATCACTACCAGGCGCGCAAAAAAAGGCGAATGTCGTGTAACATTCGATGCTACACTCACCCTGCAGACTTATCAGAGCGGTCTGAATATGATGAACGCAGACCAGTGGGGCGAAACTTATTGGTCGGCCTACAAATACGCCTATGGCACAACACCGACTTCCGAACTCTATGGCAACGGACCCACACCTAAACTTCAGCCATACCTCAATCTCAACGGCGTGACGGTCAATCCCCGGAATACAAGCTGGGAGGATGAAATCCACCGCGCAGCCCTCATGCAGACCTACAGCATAGGTCTGGCAAAAGGAGCGGAGAACGGATCCTCGTCTTTCTCGCTAAGTTATCTCGACCACGACGGAATTATCAAGGGCAGTGACTTCCAGAAGGCAAATACCCGTTTCAGTTCCGACTATGGCTTTATCAATAACCGTCTGAAAGTGGGTGGCAATCTTACTCTCAACTGGTGGCGTCAGCACAATGCTCCCGGAGGGATAGAGGAAAACGCCATTAAGATGCATCCGGCCCGCACAGTCTACGACTCTGAGGGAAATTACAATGATCAGGTCGCTTTCGGCCTTAATGACACCCCCAATCTCGTAAGACTCATAAATGAAGAAGCCTCCAACAAGCATGAATACTGGCGTGTGTTCGGCAACGCCTACCTGTCTGTCGAGCCGATAAAGAATCTCATCCTCAAAACCAACTTCGGTCTCAACTACCACAATGGTTCCGACAAGAATTTCACACCTGCGAACCTGCGCGACAAGACAAACAGCCTCTATCAGTATTCAAGCAAGACTGTCGACTGGGTGTGGACAAATACTGCCCAGTATAATATAGACTTCGGCAAAAACTCTCTGATGGCTCTTGCGGGCATCGAGGCAAAGCGTAATCACTTTGAAGATATGTTCGGAGAAGGGAAGGGACTTGAAATCGAAGACTCCAACTATCTTTATCTCGGTAACGTGACATCGAATAAAAATACCGGTTCAGGAGCTTCCAACTACTCGATGTTCTCATTCTTCGGCAAGGTCAACTATTCATGGGATAACAAATATCTTGCATCGTTCACCATCCGCCGTGATGCTTCATCCCGCCTGTCGGACAGCCATAATTACGACTGGTTTCCTTCGGTATCTCTCGGCTGGCGTATTTCTCAGGAAAAATTCATGGAAAACACGCGCAACTGGCTGAATGACCTCAAAATCCGCGGTGCCTACGGCGTTAACGGTAATGACCTTATTGCCAACGATGCTTTCTATGCCAAGTATTCCATGGATCTCGACCGCGCGGCGTATGCCCTCGGTGGTGGAAATACACTGTCTCCCGGCGCGCTTCGCTATCGCACGACAAACCCGGACCTCACCTGGGAAAAGACATACCAGACCAACATAGGTTTCGACGCTTCCTTCCTCAACAACCGACTGTCGCTTACATTCGATTATTTCCACAAGAAGACCAATGACATGCTTGTGGAGAAACCCTATATCGCCACAATCGGCGAAGGCGGGTACTGCTGGTACAATGGCGGCTCGATGGTGAACAAAGGCGTAGAAGTTACAGCCGAATGGCGTCAGACATTATCCAATGGCCTGAGCTACAACATCGGTCTGAATGTAACGGCAATGAAGAACCGTGTCACAGATCTGATGGATGACATTTACTACACATGGGGCGGCGGCAACGGTATCGACAAGTCCATAGTGGGCAACGCCCTCGGCTCCTGGCTGGTGTACAAGACCGACGGTGTGTTCCGCACACAGGAAGAGGTGGACGCATACAACGCTCAGTATAAAGTAGAATTCGGCCGGCCCGGAGTAGGCCGTGTAAGATATGTGGACGCCAACGGCGACGGAGTGATAAACAACCGCGACCGCGAGTGGGTGGGATCCGACCTTCCGAAGGCACAGTTCGGACTCAATATCGGTGCCGACTGGAAAGGCTTTGACCTGAATCTCTTCTTCAACAGCATAATCCGCGATGCCTGGAATAATTCAAAATTCTACACCGATTTCTTCCCTCTCTGGACAGGAAATCACGGCACCCAGCTTCTCGATGCCGCCAAAGCCTATGAAGACTATCTCCGGACCGGGTATTATGCATCCGATGTTCCCGCTCCGACGGTCGACAATTCCAACAGCGAGAATGAAGGTTCTCAGTATTACATCGAGGACGGCTCGTTCCTTCGCCTGAAAACACTGACTGTGGGTTATACTCTTCCCAGAAAGATTCAGGACAAATTGTTCCTCAAGAACGCTAGAATATATTTCCAGGCTCAGAATCTCTTCACCATCACCAGGTACAGCGGAGCCGATCCCGAAGGCCTCGGATATCCCTACGCCCTGCCTCGCCAGTACACGTTCGGCATACAGTTCGGTTTCTAATATCATAATAAGACATTTCAGATGAAACTAAATAATATAGCGGCACTTGCAATTGCCGCATTCTGCATCACTTCTTGCAGCGACGATTTCCTCCGCAACGAACCGCAAGGTTCGCTGTCGGAAGCAAACATGAACGATCCCAATGCTGCCGACCTCCTCGTGTCGGGCGCTTACGCCACTTTCGGCTGTCGCTACGCCGACTCCAACGATCCTCATTTCTACTCCATTACCAACTGGAGCCATGGCGAGGTCCGAGCCGACAACGCCTACAAAGGAGGAGGCGGAGAAACGGACATATGGGAATTTCACGATATGGAGACGGCTAAACTCCAGCCCAACAACGGACTTCTCGACGGCAAGTGGTTCAATGTCTATTGCGGCATTTCGCGTTGCAATTCCGCAATACGCGCTCTCCGCAGGATTGACGAAAGTGTCAACAAGGATATAAAAAGTCGCATCGCGGAGGTGAGTGTAATCCGCTCGTTCTGGTATTTCGACCTCGTGCGTCAGTTCAACCGCATTCCATACATGGATATCGACCTGCCCGAAACCGAATATGCCAGTGTCCGCAACGATGAGTTCACCCGTGAGCAGCATCTTGCCCGCATAGCCGGCGAGCTGATGGCTGCGGCCAATGACCTTCCTGACAATCAGCCGGAAGTCGGTCGCATCAATCGCCGCGCAGCTCTCGCCCTTGCCGCAAAAGTAAAGCTCTATCAGGCATATGAGGAAGACCCTGCGACAAATGCCGTGGTCAACATCGATAAAGGCCTTCTTCAGGAAGTGGTCGAGCTAATCAATCAAATCGACGGCTACGACCTCCTTGACGATTTTCAGCAGCTCGACATGCTCGAATACGAAAACGGAGTGGAATCCGTATTGGCAGTACAGTTCTCCAAGGATGACGGCTCCGGCGGTGTAGGCCGTATCAACTGGGGCAATCTCCTCAACTCCATGACCGGCCCCGGCTGCCCATGGCAGGGCGACGGATTCTTCCTTCCGTCGCAGGATCTTATCAATGCTTATCAGACAGATGAGAATGGTCTTCCTCTGTTCGACTACCAGAATCGACCCGACTACGGAATCGTTGAGTTCAATGCAGACGGCAGCTATCATCTTGCCAACGTAGGCGGTAACGTAGACCCGCGCCTCGACTTTGTTACCGGACGTCCCACCATCACCTATAAAACATATGAGGGCAGCCCCTGCGGCTTATGGGTGAGAAATTCGGATACCTACGGCTACAACAACACCAAGCGCTTCTGGCTGTCGCCTGAATCGCCCGACGCACAGCAAGGATGGCCATGGGGCGCATCTGCCCTCAACTGGCAGCTTATCCGTTATGCCGATTTACTTCTGTACAAGGCCGAAGCCCTCATCGAAATCGGAGGAAACGGACTTGAAGAAGCGCGTCAGCTTATCAACCGTGTGCGTTCCCGCGCGATGAACAGCAAATATGTCAAAGACTTCAACGACCCGTCTAAGGATGCTGCCAACTATAAGATTGGTCTATATCCCGCCGAAGGCTGGACTCAGGAATATGCCCGCAAGGCTCTCCGTACAGAAATGCGACTTGAGAAAGCTATGGAAGGCGAGCGTTTCTATGATTTGGTTCGCTGGGGAATCGCCAAGGAGACAATGAACAACTATTTCGCTGCCGAACGCGACAACCGCATATACTATCAGAACGCTTCCTTTGAGACAGGAGAGGAATACTTCGCCATCCCAACCGCGCAATATAACTTCTCTGGAGGCATTTATACCCAGAATCCAGGTTATCCCGGTTTTTAGGCATTGGTTAATGAAGCTTGCCAGAAAGCCGTTAAATCCATCCCGAAAATTCGGATCTGGCGTTAACAGGCACTATCAGGCCAACCTCTGATGGTTGAAATAACACCTCAATATCCTCAAAAAAACTGATTTCAGCCAAACAGCCCACGCCATTTAACCCTATAAAACACCAGTGGCCAAACAAATTATAATTTGTTTGGCCACTGGTCGTAAGGTGTTTATGCAAAAAAGCTCCAACTTAGTACTCGTCCTCGTTGAAGAGGAAGTCTTCTTTGGAGGGGTAGTCGGGCCAGATGTCTTCGATGCTTTCGTAGGTTTCGCCTTCGTCTTCGATTTCCTGAAGGTTTTCGATTACTTCCATTGGAGATCCGCTACGCATGGCATAGTCTATCAGCTCTTCCTTGGTTGCGGGCCAGGGTGCGTCTTCGAGCTTGGACGCGAGTTCGAGAGTCCAGTACATATTGGTATGTGTTTGATTATTTACTATTTATGGTTTGGTATGCGAATGCTTGGATTAAGGTGTGCAAAATTAGGATGTTTTTCTTAATCTCAGCAGGATTTTTCCCAGAATATTTCGTGGCGATTGTTATAAATGTTTATCGCGCGAGAAAGAACGAACAGGTAGTCGCTAAGGCGGTTTATGTATCGCAGAATGTTTGTCTGCACGGGAGCGGTGTCCGCCAGCGATATTATGTTGCGTTCGGCGCGTCGTGCGACTGCCCGCGCGATATTGGCCCGCGCGGCGTCGGGGTGGCCTCCGGGGAGGATGAACCGGTTGTGTCTTGGCAGGTTGGCGTCGAGGCTGTCGATTGTGGCTTCGAGGTGTTCCACCACGCTGTCGGGCATGGGAGCCGGCTGCCAGGTGGATTCCGCTTCTGTGGCCAGGGCCGAGCCGATATCGAAGAGCCTGTGCATGGCATTGGTGAGCACCTGGTGCTGCTCCGGAGGGATGGCGGTGGAGCTGTCCAGGAGGCCGAGCCAGGAATTTAGTTCATCGACTGTGCCGTAGGCTTCGAGCCGGATGTTGTTTTTTGCTATGCGTGTGCCACCGACAAGGGATGTGGTGCCGTTGTCGCCGGTGCGTGTGTAAACGTTCGATTTCATCTCTGCTTTGGTTGTCTGGTTGTATCAACGGCGAAACTGGTGATAATGTTGGCGGCCTCGGCGGCTCTGCCGGCTTCGGTGACAACCGCGCCGATGAAGGTGGCCGGAGCCTCCGGGTGCCAGTGCAGTGTTGTGGACAGGAGTTCCGACGCGGTGGCGTCGAGATTGAATCCGCAGGCCTCGAGCGAAGGTATGGCTTTGCCGGGGTGGCGGCAGGGCTGCCCTTGGGCGCGTGCGCAGTCGGCCTGCATGTGCGACTCTTTCGAATCCGTTGTGTTGCATAGCCGGCATCCGCCGGTTCCGAAGGCTGTCCCTCCGGTGTTGCCGGCAGCTGTGCGCAGGGCTTCTTCCAGGCAAGCGCGCCCGGCTGCGGATGTGTGGCTCTCGGTTTTTACGAGAGCCAGAACAACGACCGGTGTTTTATGGCGTGATACCGCTTTCTCGAAGGGTGATTCCTCGAAAGGCGGGCAGTTCCAGCAACAGCCGAAGTTGGGGCAGGCGCCGCAAAGGACTTCGGCAGCGAGTCCTGTGGAGAATCGCTGCCGATAGTCGTCGGCGGCTATGGTTGCAGTTGTGATCAATACTGTTCCGAGGCGTTGGGGAAATCGCCGGTTTTCACGTCGTCGATATAGCGTCCCAGGGCGTTGTTTATTATCGAGGAAAGGTCGGCATAGCGGCGCAGGAATTTGGGCGAGAAGCCATTGTTGATGCCAAGCATGTCGTGGGCTACCAGAACCTGGCCGTCGACACCTCCGCCGGCTCCGATGCCTATTACGGGAATAGTAAGCTCCGATGCTACTCTTGTGGCGAGTTCTGCCGGAATCTTTTCGAGTACCAGTGCGAAACAGCCGATTTCTTCAAGGAGGTGTGCGTCGGCGACCAGCTTTTCGGCTTCCTGCTCGCTGCGGGCACGCACTGCATAGGTGCCGAATTTATTGATGGACTGTGGGGTGAGTCCCAGATGTCCCATTACGGGAATGCCTGCGCAAAGGATGCGTTCGATGCTTTCGCGGATTTCGGCGCCGCCTTCGATCTTTACGGCTTCGGCATGACTTTCCTTCATTATGCGGATGGCGGAAGCGAGAGCTTCCTTGGAGTTGCCCTGGTAGGAGCCGAAAGGCATGTCGCATACCACAAGCGCGCGCTGTGTACCTTTTACCACGCTTTTGGCGTGGTAGATCATCTGGTCGAGGGTTATCGGGAGAGTGGTGATATTGCCGGCCATGACGTTGGAGGCCGAGTCACCTACAAGTATTACATCAATACCTGCCTGATCCACGAGGCGGGCCATGGAGTAGTCGTAGGAGGTGAGCATGGCGATTTTTTCGCCGCGCTCTTTCATCTCGATAAGTCGCCTGGTGGTAACTTTTCGCAGATTGTCAGAGGTGTTGGTTGACATAAATTGGTAAGTGTCGGTAAAATTTCCCGCAAAAGTAAGCAATTATTGAATGTCGGCAACGACAGCAGCCGCTGCAAAGCAATATGTGGCCTGAAGATAGGCACAAAATGTACACATGCATGTTACAAACAAGTGGCAATGCGTGGCGCGTGTTTGTGGTGTAACAATTGTGTAACAAAATAAATATGTGCTTAATGCGCAGTATATCAAAGTACTATGCATTACGATTCTGGCGGTGTATTGCATGAAACATAATTTAACATTGAAAATCTTGACAGGAGTGAATCACCGGCTAATTTTGAAGTGTCGGAAGGGAAGCTCCCCTCCGGCAAGTTAAAAAAATCGAATCCGACCACCTCAACTGTTCACCACAATGGCAAGCTCAAAATTCCAAACGAACCTCATGAACCTCCAGGCCAACATGCTCAACTTCGCCTACATGCTGACCAGCAACCGCGACGACGCCTACGACCTGCTTCAGGATACTACCCTTAAGGCGTTGGACAATGAAGACAAGTATGCCGAGAACACCAACTTCAAGGGCTGGGTTTTCACCATCATGCGCAACATCTTCATCAACAATTACCGTCGTGGTGTCCGGACGGCCACAATTGTGGACACCACCGACAACCTCTACCACCTCAATCTTAGCCAGGACAGCGGCATCGAAAGTCCGGAAGGCAGCTACGGCGCCGCCGAAATTGCCGCCGCCATCGGCGAGTTTCCCGACGACTACCGCATTCCTTTCAGCATGCATGTGCAGGGCTACAAATATGCCGAAATCGCCGAGCACATGGGTCTTCCGCTGGGCACGGTGAAGAGCCGCATATTCTTCGCGCGCCGCAAGCTCCAGGAACGTTTCGCCGACTACCGCTACGATGCATAAGCGGTGATGCATATATTAAGGAATCAGCCGGCGGGCTCTCCCAAGGATTCGTACAGGAGCTGCCGCGGATTCCGTAGCAAGACACTTCGGAAAAATTCTATGACTGATTATAGATAGATGTTACTGATATGATAATGAGCACAGGCGGCGCCTCGGGAGAAGCGCCGCCTGTGTTTTGTCAAGTTTCATCATGTTCATGACAGACAGCAGCCGGAAAACCATGCGGGTTTCCGGCTGCCGGGTTATGGATGAATGGTAAGGGAATCAGGCGAGGAAGCCCAGGAGGACACCTGCGGCCACGGCGGAGCCGATCACGCCTGCAACGTTCGGGCCCATTGCGTGCATGAGCAGGTAGTTGCTGGGGTCGTATTCCAGACCGAGGTTGTTGGAGATGCGTGCGCTCATGGGCACAGCCGATACGCCGGCGTTGCCGATAAGCGGATTGATTTTCTTGTTCTTGGGCAGGATGAGGTTGAAGAGCTTCACAAACAGCACACCGCTGCTGGAGGCTATCACAAAGGCCATGAAGCCCAGGAAGAAAATGAAGATTGTCTGCGGGGTGAGGAACTGCGAAGCCTGTGTGGACGCGCCGACGGTCATGCCAAGGAGAATGGTGACAATGTCGGTGAGTGCGTTCGAGGCTGTTTTTGCAAGACGGGTTGTCACGCCGCACTCACGCAGCAGGTTGCCGAAGAAGAGCATGCCCAGCAGAGGAAGGCCGGAGGGCACCACGAAGCAGGTGAGAAGCATGCCCACGATGGGGAAGATGATTTTCTCGTTCTGGCTCACGGCGCGCGCGGGCTTCATTTTGATGAGACGCTCTTTCTTTGTGGTGAACAGGCGCATCAGCGGGGGCTGGATTACCGGCACCAGAGCCATGTAGGAATATGCCGATACTGCGATGGCGCCCATGAGGTTGGGAGCGAGCTTCGACGACAGGAAGATGGCGGTGGGTCCGTCGGCGCCGCCGATGATGGCGATAGCGCCGGCCTGGTCGGGGCTGAAGCCCAGCAGGAGGGCTACCATGTATGCGCCGAAGATGCCGAACTGTGCGGCGGCGCCGATGAGCATGAGCTTGGGATTGGCAATCAGGGCCGAGAAGTCGGTCATGGCACCGATGCCAAGGAAAATCAGCGGGGGGTACCAGCCGGCGCTCACGCCGTTGTAGAGGATGTTGAGTACCGATCCCTGTTCGTAGATACCCACTTCAAGACCGGCTGCGGAGTTGAAGGGGATGTTGCCGATAAGCATGCCGAAGCCGATGGGCACCAGCAGCATGGGCTCGAAATTCTTCTTGATGGCGAGCCAGATGAAGAACAGGCCCACCAGAAGCATCACGAAGTTGCCGAACTGGGCGTTGGCAAAGCCGGTGAGGTTCCAGAATTGTTCGAGGTTACTGAGAAGAAAATCTCCGAAATCCATTGTCGATTAGTTTTAGCGGAGATTATTCGATGGTGATCAGAGGTGCGCCTTCAAGCACGGAATCGCCTACAGCTACATTGATGGCAGCAACGCGGCCGTCGCGGCCGGCGTGTATGGCGTTTTCCATTTTCATGGCCTCGAGGAGAACCACGGTGTCGGACGCTTTCACGGTGTCGCCTACTTTTACCTGGATGGAGAGAATAACGCCTGGCAGAGGAGCGGGCACGCTGCCTCCGGCGGCACCGGCGCTGGGGCGGGAAATCACTTTCTCGCCGCTTGCTGTGCGGGGAGCTGCCGAGGGTTTGGGCGCGGAGGCCACTTTCACCGGTGCGGCCTTGGTGGCTTCGAGTTCCACTTTGTAGGGAACGCCGTTCACTTCCACCTGAGCGACATTGTCGTCGATGTCGCCCACGGCAACTTTGTATATGTTGCCGTTGATTTTATATTTGTATTCTTTCATTTGTGTTTTTGTTGTGGTGTGATGTTCAGCGGCTGCGACGGACGGGGAGCGTGCGCAGGTTGTAGATTTTGGAGCTCCATGGCGAGTATGCACGTTTCACCTTGTTTATGGTGAGGATTGTGCTCTCGGTGTCGTGGGCGTTGAAATGCTCGTGGATGGCCATTACGATGGCGGCGATTTCCTCGCCGGAATCGTGTTCGGGGCGGGTTCCGGATGCGGCTTCGGGTTCCACACCGAGTGCGCGTGCCTTGTTCATACGCGACACTGCAGAGCCAATCTTGCCGATGGCGTAGAACGAGAGGCAGAGAACCAGCAGGGCTGTGAAAACGATTCCCATGGCCATGATGGTCATGCCGAAGCCGTTTTCGTCCATGCGCTGGAAGTTGCCGATTTTCTCGTTCACGTCCTTGATGCGGTTGGCGCTGGACGGAGTTATGTATTCTTCATCCGAGCCGGTGCGCACATGCCAGGATTCGTCGCCGTCGGTCATGCGGGCGTAGGTCTGGTCGGAGCCGAGGCTGGCGGGCACAATCACCGAGTCGATGAGTTTGCCGCCGGCGTCGTACACGCCTACCCAGTTGTCCTGGCCGGGGGTGAGAACGAAGTTGGTGTGGAATGTGCCTCTGTTGGGGAGGCCGTCGGTAAAGAACACCACGTGCTGGCGACGGGCGATGCGAGTGTTCACGTCGCCCAGGGGAACGGGGTATTTGGTGGGGTTGGTGGAGTCGTTGGTGAGATACACCGCCGAGATTTCCAGAGGGGCGAAGTTGCCGTTGAAAAGCTCGATCCAGCCGTGCCGTTCGCCGTATTCGTCGACGATGCTTGTCTGGTTCTCCACCATCACCTCGTTGATTTTCAGTGCTTCGAGCGACTGTGCGGCTGCCGGCGAAGCCATCATGGCGCAGGCTGCCGCAAGGGCGATGGTTAGCTTATGTGTCATAGTGGCTTACAGGGGTATGTTGCCGTGCTTCTTGGCGGGGTTGACCACTTTCTTGGTGGCGAGCTGCTGGAGAGCGCGGATGATGCGGAAACGGGTGTTGCGAGGCTCGATCACGTCGTCGATGTAGCCGTAGCGTGCTGCGTTGTAGGGGTTGCAGAACAGTTTGTTGTATTCGGCTTCGCGGTCGGCGAGCACTTTGGCGGGATTGTCGGATGCTTTGGCTTCCTTGGCGTAGAGCACCTCTACGGCGCCGGCGCCGCCCATAACTGCGATTTCAGCGGTAGGCCATGCGTAGTTCATGTCGCCGCGGAGCTGCTTGCAGCTCATAACGATATGGCTGCCGCCGTAGCTCTTGCGCAGGGTAACGGTTACTTTGGGCACGGTGGCTTCGCCATAGGCGTAGAGCAGTTTGGCGCCGTGGAGAATCACGCCGTTGTATTCCTGGCCTGTTCCGGGGAGGAATCCGGGAACGTCTACGAGTGTCACCAGAGGAATGTTGAATGCGTCGCAGAAGCGGACGAAGCGTGCGCCTTTGCGCGATGCGTTGCTGTCGAGCACGCCGGCAAGGTATTTGGGCTGGTTGGCAACCACGCCCACGCTCTGTCCGTTGAATCGGGCGAAGCCCACGATGAGGTTTTTGGCGTAGTCGCGCTGGATTTCCAGGAATTCGCCGTTGTCGACAATGGCACCGATTACCTCGTACATGTCGTAGGGGCGTGTTGCCGAGTCGGGAATGATTTCGTTGAGGCTGTCCTCGAGGCGGTCGATGGGGTCGTTGCACTCAACCAGCGGGGCTTCTTCGAGGTTGTTCTGGGGAATGTAGCTGAAGAGTTTGCGGATGATCTGCAGGGCTTCTTCGCCATCCTCGGCGGCGAAATGGCACACGCCGCTCTTGGAGGAGTGCACTTCCGCACCGCCCAGGGCGTCCTGGCTCACGTCTTCGCCGGTAACGGTCTTCACCACCTTGGGTCCGGTAAGGAACATGTAGCTGATGCCCTTTGTCATGATGGTGAAGTCGGTGAGGGCGGGGGAGTACACGGCGCCGCCGGCGCAGGGGCCGAGGATGCCGCTGATCTGGGGAATCACGCCGGAGGCCATGATGTTGCGCTGGAAGATTTCGGCATAGCCGGCCAGTGCGTTGATGCCTTCCTGGATGCGTGCGCCGCCCGAGTCGTTGAGGCCGATTACGGGAGCGCCCATCTTCATGGCCATGTCCATGATCTTGCAGATTTTCAGGGCCATGGTTTCGGACAGTGACCCGCCGAATACGGTGAAGTCCTGGGCGAATACATATACCAGGCGGCCGTCGATTGTGCCGTAGCCTGTTACCACGCCGTCGCCGAGGTAGCTCTTCTTATCCTGACCGAAGTTTGTGCAGCGGTGGCGCACGAACATGTCGAGTTCTTCGAAGGAGCCTTCGTCCAGAAGCTGGGCTATGCGCTCGCGGGCGGTGTATTTGCCGCGTTCGTGCTGCTTTTCGATTGCTTTCTCGCCGCCGCCGAGTCGTGCTTCGGCGCGCAGTTCGATCAGTTCTTTAACCTTTTCGAGTTGGCTGCTCATAGAGGATTGTATTACAGGTTATTATTCAGCTGCGGGTTTTTCGCAGAGTTCTACCAGAGTGCCCACTGTGGACTTGGGGTGGAGGAAGGCGATGTTGAGGCCTTCGGCACCGCGGCGCGGGGCTTTGTCGATAAGGCGGCAGCCTTTCGATTCGGCTTCCGCCAGTGCGTTTGCCACACCGTCCTGTACGGCGAAGGCTACGTGCTGGATGCCGCCGCGGCCGCCGTTGTTGGCGATGAACTTGGAAATGGCGCTGTCTTCGGAAGTGCCTTCCAGAAGCTCGATTTTGGTCTGGCCCACCTGGAAGAAGGCGGTACGTACTTTCTGGTCGGCTACTTCTTCAATGGCGAAGCATTTGAAACCCAGAATGTTTTCGTAGAAGGGAATGGCTTCGTCCAGAGAGGGAACGGCGATGCCGATGTGCTCGATATGCGAAATATCCATAGCTGTTTGTTATTGATATGTTGGTTAATTGATTGGCAGTGTTTTTCGATGGTGCGCGCAAAGCGCTCTGCAAAGGTAGCAAAAAAAATGCACCGCAAAGCTTTTTCCGTGTCGATATGCCGCGGTTTATTAAATAGTGTGATTGCGGCCTGTGTGATTGCGGCATTCACGCAAGCCAACCGCATGCCGTGCGGGGGCGATTTTACGGTGGGCGGAATGAAAAGATTTTGCAGATTGGCGGAAAATTGCTACCTTTGCGCCCGGAATTCCCAATCTCTGGCAGGAAATGTAGCCTGTGAATATTGCGAATAATGTTAACATTAAACCACTTATCAACAATGGACTTGATTAAGATTGCCGAAGAGGCTTTTGCCACCGGCAAGCAGGCTGCCGACTACGATTTCGGTCCCGGCGACACCATCACCGTGGCCTACCGCATCAAGGAAGGCAACAAAGAACGTATCCAGCAGTACCGCGGCGTTGTTATCCGCATCAGCGGCGAAGGCGACCACAAGCGCTTCACCGTTCGTAAAATGAGCGACAACATCGGCGTGGAGCGTATCTTCCCCATCAACAGCCCGTTCATCGATGCTATCGAAGTGAACAAGCGTGGTAAGGTACGTCGTGCCAAACTCTACTACCTGCGCAAACTCACCGGCAAGAAAGCACGCATCAAAGAACGCCGTCCCGGCAAGAAAGAAGCGTGACATGCCGGCAGGCGCCTCCCGGATTCCGGGTGTGCGACAACCGTATTTTCAAGCACATGCATTACGGAGCATTCACTCCAGGATGCATGTGCTTGATGCTTTTTGCGGCAATTGCCATCGAAAATGCCGGCTCCGCCGGGAAAAAGTTGTGCTTTACAGTGGGAATTGTTAATTTTGTCTGTTCAAAAGTGCCATAGGGCACACCATGTGTCAACTCTATTTCTGCAAAGAATTTCAACGAAGAATGAATATTGCCATAGTAGGCGCTTCGGGCGCCGTGGGACAGGAGTTTATGCGGGTACTGGCCGACAGCGGTCTGCCTATCGATGAGCTCAGGCTTTTCGGCAGTGGGCGCAGCGCCGGAAACACTTATCGGTGGAGAGATGCCGCCAGCAGTCCCGTGCGCGATCTCGCCCTGGCCGGTGCCGAAGATTTTGCCGGCCTCGATTTCGTGTTCACCAGTGCCGGCGCCGACGTGAGCCGCCATTATGCCGGGCTGATAACCGGCGGTGGCGCTCTGATGATCGACAACTCCAGCGCATTCCGCATGGATGACGATGTGCCTCTGGTAGTGCCCGAGGTCAATGGCGACGACGCCTTTAGCGCACCGCGCCGCATCATATCCAATCCCAACTGCACCACCATACAGATGGTCGTTACCCTGAAACCGATCGACGACATCTCGCCCATCCGCCGTGTGCATGTGGCCACATACCAGGCCGCCAGCGGAGCCGGCGCGCAGGCTATGGAGGAACTGCGCCGGCAGTCGGCTGCAATCGCCGCCGGCGAGCAGCCCGAGGTTGAGCGTTTCAGCGCACAGCTGGCCTACAATCTCATTCCGCACATCGATGTTTTCGGCGACAACGGGTTCACACGTGAGGAAATGAAGATGCATCTGGAGACAAAGAAGATAATGCACTCTCCGGAACTCGAGGTCTGCGCCACCTGTGTGCGTGTGCCGGTGCTCCGGGCGCATAGCGAAGCCATATGGGTGAGCACTGCCGAACCTGTAGGCGAACAGCGTGCCCGAGAGGCGTTCGCCACCGCACCCGGCATAGTGCTTGTGGACGAACACAGGCCCGGCGGCTATCCCATGCCTCTGGAGGTGTCGGGCACCGACCCGGTGTATGTGGGGCGCGTGCGTGCCGATCTCGCCGACCCCTGCGGAATATGCTACTGGAGCGTGGCCGACCAGATCCGCAAGGGCGCAGCACTCAACGCCGTTCAGATAGCAAGCTACATTCTGGAGCATAAAGGCCTATGATATCCGCGGGGCAGGCACTGGTGACGCAGCCGGTACAAATCTTCCTGATTGTGCTGGCCATAATCCTGCTTGCGCCCATGCTCCTCAACCGGCTGAAGATTCCGCACATCATCGGCATGATTGTAGCCGGTGTGGTGATAGGGCCGTACGGCTTCAATATTCTGGACAATGATTCGTCGTTCGCCGTTTTCGGCCAGGTGGGTCTGCTGTATCTCATGTTCCTTGCAGGCCTGGAAATCGACATGTTCCATCTCCGGCTCAATCTGCGCCGCGGTCTGTTCTTCGGATTTCTCACACTCATGGTTCCGCTTGTGGCGGGAGTCCTCACCAGCGTGTACATCCTGCGGCTGGGCTGGCTCACTTCCTTGCTGTTAGGAGCCATGTATGCCTCGCACACACTTCTGGCCTATCCTGTGGCTGCCCGTATGGGTGTGACCAAAAGCCCTGCTGTGCTCATCGCCGTGGTGGGCACCATAATCGCCGTGGTGGGTGCGCTGCTTGTGCTCGCGGGAACTGTCGATATCGCCCGCGAAGGCAGCTTCCACGCCACCGGTCTACTCATGCTCATGGCCCGCATGGTGTTGTGGACGGCGGCTGTGCTGTGGCTCTTCCCGCGGCTCACGCGCTTTTTCTTCAAGCACTATTCCGACAAGGTGATGCAGTATGTGTTCGTGCTCGCCATGGTGTTCCTCGCCTCGGTGAGCGCCCAGCTCATAGGCCTTGAGCCGGTGCTTGGAGCCTTCATGGCCGGTCTGGTACTCAACCGTTATGTGCCGGCTGCTTCCCCTCTGATGAGTTCGATAGAGTTTGTCGGCAATGCCATATTCATTCCGTATTTCCTTATAGGAGTAGGCATGATGATAAACCTGCGTGTGCTTGCCGACGGTTCCACACTTGCAATCAGCGCCGTGATGCTCACTGTGGCTCTGGTTTCCAAATGGCTGCCGGCATGGATTGCGCAGAAGCAGGCCGGCCTGGACAGCAGCAGCCGCAATCTGATGTTCGGTCTCACTGCCGCGCATACTGCCGTGGCCCTTGCGGTGGTGAGCACGGGATACCGCATGGGAATGTTCGACGAGAAAGTGCTCAACAGCACCATCGCGGTTATTCTCATCACCTGCGCTCTCGCGCCGATTATCAGCTCCAGGGCGGCTGCCAGGCTAAAGGTGAGCATGATGTCGGGCGACAGCGACGATATGATACGCCACACCCGCTCCAACCGGACGCTCATTCCCGTGGCGAACCCAATGACCGCCGGCGTTCTGGTGGAAATGGCCATGCTGATGCGCAACCAGCGGGGTACGCACAGTTTTTTCGCCCTGCATGTGCGCAACGACAACAGCGGCCAGGCCAAGGCCGTGAGCAAGAATTCGCTGGAGGCCGCCGCAAAAGTAGCCGCCGCCGCCGATACCGCCATAACCACTCTCGACCGCTACGATCTCAACACTGCCACAGGTGTGCTCAACGTAATTGAGGAACGCGACATCACCGAGGTGCTCCTTGGCATGCACCGCCGTGCCACCATAATTGATTCTTTCTACGGTGCCAAGGTGGAGCAGCTGCTCAGGGCCACCAACAAGATGATAATCATCACCCGGTGCTATATTCCGGTGAACACGCTCACCCGCATTGTGGTATGGGTGCCCGACGACGCGCAGTACGAAACGGGATTCAGCCGCTGGGTCCGCGGCATAGCCCGTCTGACACGCCAGCTGGGCTGCCGCGTGATTTTCCATGCTCCGGCGGCCGTGCAGCCGCTGATCCGCGGAGTCCTGTATTCCGAGAATTTTGGTGTGCGTTGCGAGTTCGCCACCGCCGAATCTCAGGACGACTTCGTGCTGCTGGCCAACAAAATCCTCGACGACGACCTTCTGGTAGTTGTCGGCGCCCGCGCCAACTCGGTATCGTACCGGGCGGAGATGGCCGAGCTGCCTGGTTTCCTGCAGCGTTATTTTTCCCGCAACAACCTCATGGTCATATTTCCCGAACAGTTCGGCGAGAGCACGCCTCTGGTCTCTTTCTCCGACCCGCTGTCGTCCGACGTGGCCACTTCGGCCTCGCCGGTGCTGCAAGGTATCCTGTCGCGCATGCGAGCCTTGTCGCGCCGCATGAACGGCCGCGGCGGCCGATAGCCTCCCGCCGGTTTTCGCAATGGCATTTCGTCGAATATTCTCCGTATATTTGCAAATCATTAGAACAACTGTTATCCTTAAATGAATATCCTGAAACCTATAGTCCTGTCGGTCGCTGCCTCGATTCCGTTTCTGAGCAGTGGCGTTGTGACAGATGAGCTGACCTACAACTGGGGTCCGGCCGATACCGTGGCCCACCACAAGGTAGGTCCCGGAATGACCTATGCCAAAATCGTGTTCCCGGAAAAGCCTCTCATCCTCTGGTGGGTGGAGGTCGACCTGAGCAACGAGTACGCCAAAATAGAGCAGTCCGAGAGCCGCGCATCCGTTCCCGACGTGCAGCGCTGGGACGTGATGGAACACTACAGAGCCAATTCGCGTCCGGGACATCAGGTAAAGGTGGCATGGAACCACGACTTCTTCAGCTACGACGAAGGAGTATGCATCGGAACGAACATCAGCGAAGGCGAGATGACACGCGAGATGTGGGGCCGCTCGCTGCTGGCCATTACCGAAGACGGGCGTGCCAGCGTGTTCCGCGCCGGGGCGCGTGCGAGCGTGATAGCTTCCGACAATGCCGCTGTGGATATCGATTACTACAACTCCTCGGCATTGAGCGTCCGTGGCGACTGCGTGCTGTTCAACCGCTTCAATAGCCGCACGATTGCCGAGGATGGCCGCTACATAGCTCTCGAGCCTCTGGATAAATGGACTATGAACGGCGACGATATCCGCTGCCGTGTTATCGAAATTTCCGACAGCCCCCTGCAGACTGCCGAAAACCGTTACGTGCTCCTTCTGCGTGGCGGCAAGCGTGCCGCTCTGGATGGCCATGTGTCGGCAGGCGATATCATATCGGTGCGCCAGGGCTTCCATGCTCCGGCATGGGGCGAAGTTCCGCAGAGGATTCTCAACGCCTTCCACGGCTATCCCAGCATAGTAAGCGGCGGCGCCCTGCAGGACGGGGAATACAATGACTTCGAGAACGGTCGCGAGCATGAGAAGTCCAGCCGTGTGATGGCCGGAATCTCGGCGGACAAGACCAGGCTCTATATCACCACCACGGAAATGTCCGGGGCGAGCGTCGGTGTGGACTGCATCGAGCTGGCCGCCTGGATGGTGGAAAAGGGCGCAAGCGACGTTGTCAATTTCGACAGCGGCGGTTCCGCGGCGATTGTCATCGACGAGCAGATGCTCAATGTTCCAGGCCGCGGCTCCGTTCGCCCTGTAAAGGACGCCGTTCTTGCCGTGTCCACCGCTCCTGCCGACGCCAACGAGCATCACATCACATTCAGCCGCCCGTCGTTCGAAACTTCCGTGCTGTCGCTTATGCCGCTTAAGGTGATGGTTTACAACCGGTACGACGAACTTCTGGAAGAAGGTGCCGCAGGCTGTGAATTCGAGTGCCGTCCCGCCGGAATCGGAACCGTGGACGCCAACGGCGGTTTCCACGCTTCGGGCACACCTATGCATGGAACCATAGTCGCCCGCCGCAACGGCATGGAGGCAGTGATAGAAGTGAATACCGTGGCGCTGGAATCAATGAAAGCCGCCAGAGAAGCTATCCTCATCGACGACAGACACGCCGCGCCCATAGAGATAAAAGGTATCAGCGGAGGCCTGGAGCGGGAAGTCGACCCGACCGCTTTCGAATGGAGTTTCTCTCCCGAAGGAGTGGCCACACTCGACGCCGATGGTAACGTTACAGGTGTGTCGACAGGCACCACAAGACTCACAGGTGTGGCTGGCGGTGTTTCTGTAGGCATCGATGTTGCCGTGGAGATTGCCGAGGGCGATATTGCCTATACTTTCTTCAACGATCTGGAGGCTGCCGGCATCAAATTCCCTTCATATATGAAAAACGCGGCGGTGAGCTACGATGGCCTTCCCGCCGGATGGACCTCGGGCGCCGTCATCAATTTCGACCTTGCCCAGAACCGCAGCGGCAGCCTCGGCGTGACACCCCGCCAGCGCTTCTACTCATTGCCGTCCGGCGCGTCGATGCGTATGTACGACAAAAACGGCGCTGTGAAAACACTCTCCATGCTTTTGGAGGATGCCACCGGCAAGGTGCACAGCTTCAAGGCCGACACTTCGGAAGGCGAACATGTGTACACCTTCGACTTCAAGGACAGCGAGGGACGCCCGTTCGCGTATTACCAGTATCCGCTCGAACTCACCAAAATCACCCTCGGGTTCAATGCCTCCGCCCGGCAGGATTGCGAGCTGGCGCTGGAGTCGGTCAAGATTCATTTCACCGGCTCAAGCTCGGTTGAATTTCCCACGGTGCAGGGGAATGGCGCGTTGGATATCCGCATACACGGTGGCTGTCTCATGGCCGACATGGGCGGTGATGCTTCGGAAAACGCCACACTGACAGTATATAACTCCATGGGACAGCCCGTATATCAGCGCAATTGTCAGCCGGAGGCAGGCCGCACATGTATAGTGGGTGATATAAGCCATCTGCCATCCGGCATGTACATCGCTGTGGTGCGCACCGGCTCCGGAAATTCGGCAAGCGCCAAATTTGTGAAGTAACTCATAACAACGCATTGCGGGAGAGTGTTACGGGCATTCTCCCGGAATGTTTTCTGAAACGTGATAATGAACAGAATAGCACAGATAATCCGTCGCCCTCAGGTATGGGGCTTTTTGCTCAGCATGGCTGTTATGGCCATTGTTTCGCTGGCATTCTTCTATCCCGACAATTTCGAGGGCAACAGCCTGCGCCAGCCCGATATGGTGCAGGGTGCCGCCAACGGACACGAAGCCCAGCTATGGCAGGAGGCTACCGGTGAGAAGGCTCTGTGGACAAACTCGCTTTTCGGCGGCATGCCCACATTCCAGATTTCGCCGTCCTATCCGTCGAACAGTCTTTTCTCATGGATCAACACCGTGTACGGGCTGTGGCTGCCGTCGCCCTCGAATCTGCTGTTCATGATGATGATGGGCTTCCTGATTCTCATGTTCGCCCTGGGGAAACGCTGGTACTACGCTCTTATAGGAGCCTTGGCGTGGGGATTCTCGAGCTATTTTGTGATAATAATAGGCGCCGGCCACATATGGAAGTTCATCGCGCTGGCATATACTCCGCCGCTTATTGCCGGCCTGGTGCTTCTCTACCGGGGGCGCTATATTACCGGAACGGCGCTCATGGCCGTGTCGGCGATGATGCAGCTGGCGGCGAACCATCCGCAGATGAGCTACTATTTTGCCATGGTGATGCTCTTCGTGGCTCTTGCCTATCTGGTCGACGCCTTCCGCCGCAAGGCTCTGCGCCGCTGGCTGGTGGCCTCGGGGCTGGCTGTTGTGGCCGGCGTCCTGGCCTTGGGCGCGAACGCTCCGTCGCTCTACAACACATATGAATATGCACGCCACACAAAACGCGCGCAAAGCGAGCTGGCTGCATGCGATGCCGAAGCGTCAGGTGCCGGTTCCGGCAATGCCGACCGGCCGACCGGAGGCCTGCCGTACTCCGACATCGTGGGCTGGAGCTACGGCCCTTCCGAGATGTTCTCGCTCATAGTACCCAACATCAAAGGCGGCGCAAGCGCCCGCCTGCATGGCGGCGACATGGTGCTGGCCTCGCTGGCCGAACTCGACGGAGCCGCAGGCATCGACCCGCGCGGCCCGGAGGCATCCGTCATCCAGTGCCTGCCGCAGTATTTCAACAATAGCGAAGGGACCAACGGGCCGGTGTATGTGGGCGCTATCATCGCCGCGTTGTTCATTCTGGGATGCTTTATCGTGCGTGGCCCTCTGAAATGGGCCATGGTGGCTGCCACAGTTGTGGCTATGGTGCTCGCTCTGGGATACAACGCCGAGGGCATTACCCGCTGGATGGTCTACAATTTCCCGATGTACAATAAGTTCCGGGCGGTGGAGAGCATCCTCGTGGTGGCCGAATTCGCCATTCCGCTACTTGCTGTCCTGGCTCTGGCACAGTTTGTCGAGGCGGGCAGCGATGCCTGGCGGCGCTACCGCAAGCCTTTGGTCGTTTCCTTCGGCTTCTGCGGGGCTGTGGCCGCACTGGCAGTTGTCGCGCCATCCGCTTTCGGCGAACTTGTGAGCGAGCGCGACCATATGAACCAGAACATACAGTATCTGCAGATGCAGGTGGTGCAGATAGGCCGCATGCAGAATGCCGACAGCCGCCAGATTGAAGCCGCTGTTTCCGATTATTCCCTGGATAATCCTGCCGTGCTTGCCGCGGTGACACAGCTGCGCTCGTCGCTGGTGCGCAACGACGGACTGCGCTCGCTGCTTTTCCTTGCCCTGGGATTTGCGGCACTTGCGGCTTGCGGTGCGGGCAAAATGTCGCGTCCCGTGGCTGTGGGCGCTGTCGGACTGATGGTGCTTATCGACCTTTACGGAGCCGACAAACGCTATGTCAGCCATGAATCCTTTGCCGCTCCCGTGGGCCATAGCCAGGGAATCGAGGCCGACGCAATCGACCGCGCTATCCTTGCCGACACCGCAGGCCACTACCGTGTGCTCGACATTCCGGGCTTCTTCGATGCCCGCCGTTCATACTTCCACAGCATGCTCGGCGGATACCACGCGGCAAAACTCAGCCGCTACGACGACATCATAGGCGAACGCATGCTGCCGTTGCTTTCGGTGGGCTACGGACACGCCGACGGACGTGGCGATGTCGCTGCCGGCCAGGCTGTGGCCGACATGCTCAATGCACGGTACATTGTCACCGGCGACCCGGAGGCTCCGCTTATGCTCAATCCCCAGGCCATGGGCAATGCCTGGCTGGTGGATTCCATGGTGTGGGTCGATGGCGCACGCGCCGAGATGGATGCACTCGATCCTGCCTTGACCGACCTGCGCCGCCAGGCCGTTGCCGACCGCAGTTTCGCCACGGCTCTGCCCGGGCAGCCCTCGCTTGCCCCGGGAGATACCATCTATATGACATATTACAGCCCGAATACCCTCAAGTACCACGTGTCGACTGCCGCCGGCGGCGTGGGCGTGTTCTCCGAAGTGTACTTCCCGTGGGGCTGGAAAGCCACTGTCGATGGCAATGAAGTGCCGTTGGCGAGAGTGAACTACATATTGCGCGCGCTTGCCATTCCCGCAGGCAGCCACGAGATTGTGATGACATTCGCTCCGGAATCGGTGCGCCGCAGCTCTGCCGCTGCCTATGCATGCGTAACACTCATCTATCTGCTGCTGGCCGCAGGAATCTTTGTGGAGTGCAGGCGATGGCGGCTTTTCTGAATCCGCTGAAGGTGCCGGCCATGCTGCGGCATAGTCTGGGGTTCGGAGTCCATTCGCCTTTCGCTTTCGGTTTCATACTCGATGTGCTGCGCTTGCCCCGGAAGTATGGCTATTATGCATATGACATGATTGCCGGAACCCGCAACCGGCAGCTATACCGAATATCACTGGTTCTGGGAGGTGCGCGCATTGCCGTCTATGGCGGCGCCGACATGGCCGCGGCTGTAAGGCAGGCGTGTCCGGCAGCGAGGCTTGTGGAGAAGTCACCGGACTTTGTGGTGGCCGATTTCGACGTGGCTTCCGAGGCCGATTTTGAAGCAGTGTGCGCCTGCATATCCGCCGGCGTTCCAGCCGTGATATTCAATTATGGCGGCAATGCCGCACTCCGGGCCGTGCGCCGGGCAATGCCATCGGGCATGACCTTCGCCAACGGAACCGACAAGATTGTGGCGGTGCCTTCCGGGTCGTTGCCTCGCCAGGATTTCAATCTGTTTTTCTGACATCTTCTGTCCGTGAGGACAGGTGGATATTGCTCTAAAACATGGTGTTAAAAAAAACTAACAGACAAGCCCCGTTTAAAAACTTTATTTAAATTAGCGCAGTAAACCGGAGCAGAATACCGGTTTACAATGTGTTTATTAACTTAAAAAACATTACATCAGCATATTACCATGAACCACTCGTGAGCGGCGACTATCGATGTCCGCTCTGAAAAATAACGACACCGTTACCTGAAAGACAACCTGAAATCTATCAGCTATTTCTACACAAATCAACATAAAAACTATCTAATCTGTTGGCCGGGCTATGCTTTGCGGTCCGTAACCTCCGGGACATGTGAAGCACGGCGACAACCTAATTCAATCATTATTTATTTATGAGAAAGCATCTATTAGCGACTATGCTTCTGATGGCAGGAATGCCGGCTCTTGGAACTTTCCAGGCGCAGGCTGCACCCGAGCCCCAGCAGCAGAGTCAGACGGTTACCACTATCACCGGTACCGTTCTTGATGAGAACAACGAGCCCGCGATTGGTGCATCGGTAGTGCAAAAAGGCGTTGCACGCAATGCCGTTTCCACCGACGCATTCGGTCATTTTACATTGCGTGTGCCTGCCGGGGCTGTCCTGCAGATTAGCTATGTGGGCTACAAGTCGATGGAAGCTGTAGCCACTCCCGACATGACTGTGTACCTGCAGCCCACAACTGAAATGCTCAACGAACTCGTCGCTATCGGCTACGGTTCGCAGAAGCGTGCCAACCTCACCGGCGCCGTGGCCACAGTCGATGTGGCACGCACAATGGACAGCCGCCCCGCAACCGACGTGGCAAAGGCTCTCCAGGGTGCTGTTCCCGGTCTGACCATCACCAGCGCCAACGGTAGCATCGAAGGTGCTCCCACTATCAATATCCGTGGCCTCGGCACTCTGTCCAACAGCCACAATTCGGCTCCTCTGATTGTTGTCGACGGTGTGCCTGTGGAAGACATGAGCTTCCTCAACCCCGAAGACATCGAGGAAATCTCCGTGCTCAAGGATGCCGCTTCCAGCGCCATCTACGGTTCGCGCGCAGCTTTCGGTGTGATTCTCATCTCCACCAAGCAGGCCGCCGTGCAGGACCGCGTGAGCGTAAGCTATACCAACAACTTCGCCTGGGGCCGTGCAACAGTGCTCCCCGAATTCCAGCCTCTGGTGCAGAACCTCGAGACCGCTCTCGACGATACCCGTATCGGCGGTGACAAGGAAGTGTTCGGTATGTACTACGAAGACGTGCTTCCCTTCGCGCGCGCATGGGCCCAGCAGCATGGCGGCAAGCAGTACACCGACATCGTGGAACTGCGACCCTTCCAGAGCTGGAGCGATGTGGGCGACTACTGGGTGTTCCCCGCAGGCACCAACAGGCTGCCCGCCGGCAACTCCGCTGTCGATCCCAACTACATAATGCAGTCCAGCCGCTACCTGAGCTACGGCGACTGGGATATTTCCCGCACTCTTTTCCAGGCTGCTCCCTCGAGCAAGCACAACGTAAGCCTCGAAGGCACCTCCGGACGCACCAACTACCGTCTGTCCTTCGGCTACGACGCCAAGGAAGGCCTGCTCAAGCAGAATCCCGACAAGCTTCACCGCTATATGGTGAACGCCAATGTAAACACCGAAATTTTCAAATGGTGGAAAGCCGGTGCCCGCCTGAGCTTCTCCGACCGTGAATACGAGAACCCCAACGAACAGCGCAACGCCTACCAGTACATGTGGCGCTGGCCCGGATTCTTTGAAAACTACGGCTATGTCTACGATGAGAATGGCAATCCCAAGCAGTTCCGCAATACCTCCGGTATCCGCTCCAACTCGCACATGGACAAGACCATCACCACCATGACCCGCATGCAGGGCTACATGATTTTCAACCCCTTCAAGGGCTTTACCCTGCAGGCCGACTTCACCTACAGCCTCCGCAACCAGAACAGCGACTCCGCAGCCGTTCCCTACAGCCTGTATCAGACATGGACTCCCGGCTCCGGCACTCTCGGCAACTACGAGCCCTACAGCCAGACCACTTCCTATGCAGCCCAGAGCAACTACCGCGACACCATGTGGACCGCCAACGTGTTCGGAACATACGCCCACACATTCGCCGATGCCCACAACCTCAAGGTTATGCTCGGCTGGACAGCTGAAGAAGAAGAATACCGTTATTTCTATGCAAAACGCAACGGTCTGGTCGACTACAACCTGCCTAACATCAACCTCACCAACGGCACTAACTACACCACCAGCGGCAAGCACACCCACCGTGCCACCACAGGTTTCTTCGGCCGTATCAACTACGACTACAAGGGCATCTACCTGGTAGAGGTCAACGGTCGCTACGACGGTTCCAGCCGCTTCCCCGCTGCCGACCAGTGGGCATTCTTCCCCTCCGGCTCGCTCGGCTACCGCTTCTCCGAAGAAAGCTACTTCGCTCCTCTGAAAAAATGGTGGAGCAACGGTAAACTCCGTGCATCCTACGGCCACATCGGCAACGAGGCCGTGGGCGACAACATGTTCCTCTCCACTGTTTCCGCCATGGCAGACTCGAAAATCTACTGGCTGAACGGCAACCAGAAACTGGTTATGTACAACATGCCTACTCTGGTATCCTCCTCGCTCACATGGGAACGCATCGTAACCACCGACGTCGGCCTCGACCTCGGCTTCCTCGACAACTCCATCAACGTAGGCTTCGACTGGTATCAGCGCGAAACCAAAGACATGCTCGGCCCGGGCGCCAAACTGCCCGCAGTCCTCGGTGCCTCCGCCCCATACCAGAATGCAGGCGAACTCCGCACCCGCGGCTGGGAACTCTCCCTTAACTGGAACCACTCCTTCGGCGATGCCGACGTGTATGCCACATTCAACATCGGCGACGCCCGCACCAAAATCACCAAGTGGAACAACGGGGACGATCAGATCTACTCCTATCTCCCCAGTCTGGGCAACTATACCCAGGGTCAGTACTTCGGCGATATCTGGGGCTTCGAGACCGACCGCTACTTCACCATGGACGACTTTAACTTCGTGCCCGGTGCCGACGGTGCCGCAGGCAACTACGTGCTCAAGGACGGTATCCCCGACCAGACATTCCTCCAGACCGACGCTTTCCGCTACGGCCCCGGCGACATCAAGTTCAAGGACCTCAACGGCGACGGTGTGATCAACGACGGCAACCCCGACATGATCATGCTCAACGGCAAGTATTTCGTTCCCGGCGACGCAGGCTATGAGGAAGCTCTCAAGAACCCCAACCACAAGGGAGTGAACACACGCACCCTTGCCAACCATGGCGACCTCAAGGTTATCGGTAACGCAATGCCCCGCTTCGAATACTCCTTCCGTCTCGGCGGAGCCTGGAAAGGCTTCGACCTCGACCTCTTCTTCCAGGGCGTAGGCAAGCGCGACATGTGGGCTACCGGCTCCACCATCATTCCTATGGCCCAGAGCGCACTCGGTACTTTCACCAACATGTCCAGCTACAACCACGTTACCTACGGTGCCGACGGCAAAATCACCGACTACCAGATCAGCGAAGGCAACACCTATCCGCGCATGTACTCCGGTGCAGGCGGTGCAGGAGCTGTCGGCAGCATCGGCAACGGCCGCTACAACTTCTATCCCCAGAGCCGCTATCTGATGAACATGAGCTATCTGCGACTGAAGAACATAACCTTCGGTTACACCCTGCCCGTGGAACTCACCCGCAAGGCTCTCATCCAGAAAGCACGCATCTATTTCTCGGCCGACAACGTATGCTTCCTCCACAACGGCGCAGGCAAATACCAGCTCGACCCCGAAATGTCAACCGCCTCCGGCAGCTCCGTCCAGGGCTATAACGACGGCAACGGCACTTTCGGCCGCACAATTCCTCTGCAGCGCACATTCTCCTTCGGCGTTCAGGTTACTCTCTAATCACTCAAGCACAATATGAAAAAAATATATTTCATCGGCGCGCTCGCTCTGGCTGGAATGTCGCTTACAGGTTGCAACGACTTCCTGAACGACAACCGCTTCCCGCTATCGGACCAGATCGAAAATCCTATGTTCTGGAACAACGGCATGAACGTGGAGAACCAGATAAACACATTCTACAACGACTTCCTCGGCTACGGCAACGGTACCGGTAGCGGCGACTTCTACTTCAAGACTCTCAACGACGACCAGTGCGGACGCCGCGAGTTCTCAGACTGGACATTCGTGACCGTACCCTCGTCGTCGGGCTCGTGGAATGATCCTTACGAGGAAATCCGCCGTGCCAATATCGTAATCGGCGGCCTCGCCAACAGCACCCTCCCCGCTTCAGAACGCGACAACTATATGGGGCAGGCCCGTCTCTACCGTGCCAAAGGCTATTTCGACCTCGTGCGCCGCTATGGCGATGTGCCCCTGGTAGAAAAGGCTCTCGACCCTGCTGAAGAAGCGGCTCTCTTCGGCCCGCGCACTCCCCGCGCAGAGGTGATGGACTTCATCCTCGAAGACCTCAAATACGCCGCAAGCAACATCTCCGACCAGAAGAACGCCAACAAATTCAGTTCCGACCTGGCGAACGCCATGATTGTGGAAGTCGGCATCTACGAAGGTGCCTATGCCAAGTACCACCTCAACGACGCCGCGCGTTCCAAGCAGTACTACGGCGAAGCCATCACCGCCGGTGAGGCCATCGCCGGACGCTACCCGATCTGCGCCGACTACACCAGCCTCTACAAGAGCCTCCGCACCGACGGCGGCGGCTACACAGCCCTGGAGAAGAATCCTGAAATCATTTTCATGAAAGCCTACGAGCAGGGTGTGTTCATGCACTCCATCGTGGACTACTCCAGCGCTTCCGACGGTATCGCCGGTCTCACCAAGGACGCTTTCGACAGTTACCTCTTCATCGACGGACGCCCCGCAGCGACCACAACCCTCGACAAGACCGATGCCGGTGTTGCCGATGGCGACGCTGCCCTCAGCATCCAGGGTCTGCTTGATGTCCGCGACCAGCGTCTGGCAATGACCACCTATCCCAACGTGTTCTATCCCGGTATGACATGGACCGGCCCCAACACCGCCGCCATGTACTCGCAGACAGGCTACGGTGTGGCCAAGTTCGACAACTGGACATTCTCCGCCAACGACGCCCAGACCGCAAACCGCGGTTACAACTGCTGCCCCCTCTACTGGGGTGCGCGCCTCTATCTGGGTATCGCCGAGGCCAAGGCTGAAAACGGAACCCTCACCGATGCCGACGTGGCCAAATACATCAAGCCTCTGTGGGATCGCGCAGGTATCGACACCAGCAACCTCAACCTGGCATGGCTCGCCAACATGAACGATCCCGCAAACGACATGGGCGTTTCCTCCCTCATCTGGGAAATCCGCCGCTGCCGCCGCTGCGAGCTCATCATGGACGACAACATCCGCTACTGGGACCTCGTGCGCTGGCATCAGCTCGACAAACTCGACACCACCAAGAACCCCGACATCGTTCTGGGTGCCAACATCGCCAACGCTCCCGTTGCTTACGACAATGTGGTAGGCAACTACATCAACTGCTCCTACGGCCGCACCCGCAAGTTCGAGGACAAGTACTATCTCTATCCTGTGCCCGGCGATCAGCTTGATCTCAACGAAAAACTGACACAGAATCCCGGCTGGAAATAATCCGGTACCGACCGCCAATAAAAAGGCCGCGCCATTATGGCGCGGCCTTTTTATTGGCATATGATATTTCAGAGTTCATGACCGCTTCAGGAATAACCTGACCGGGCTGTGTTAAAACTGAAGTGACATCTTTATGCACTATAGAGCAATTTGCGGTGTGGCTTCGCTCGTACGAACAGAAAGAGTCGGAGACTCATAACTTGAGGAAACCCCATCTTTACGAAGCGGAGCGGAGTTAGGTGGGGTAAAACGATGAAATACAAGAAAATAGGTCGGAGACCTTGCACTGCCGCGAACGTGCAAGGTCTCCGACCTAAACTGTTGATTACACATAGATTACCCCATCTAACTCCGCTTCGCTTCGTAAAGATGGGGTTTCCACAGGTGAAGCATCCGATGCTTTTTTGAGAGTGGTGGTTTTGGTGCTGATAAAGCGAGGCGCTGCACCGTAAACCTTATTATGACGCAGAAGTCAAGATGACTTCATGGAGTAGATAATATAAATTATTACTGTCCGCTAAACCATATAAGAGTGAGTCCAACTTCCTGAACGG
>ERZ777305.1080-NODE-1080-length-36780-cov-3.779687_pt1 | contig 36780 bp, 35 predicted proteins | sample MGYA00374965_ERZ777305 | MGnify/ENA primary metagenome ERZ777305 (study PRJEB29328, sample SAMD00013331) | mouse gut metagenome | study: EMG produced TPA metagenomics assembly of the Metagenome analysis of fecal microbiota from mouse which was promoted... | reverse complement strand
CATATACCGGCAAAGACAAAGGTCCCCGCCGGCTGGTGGTATTTAAACCCGGGCTCCGTCTCTATCCCAAAGGAGGGCAGCCCCCGGGGATATCTGACCCTGGAAAAGGGTCTGTTCCTCTGGAATACCCTGGAGGGCCGGGAGTACGACAGACTGGCCCTATAGGCTCATCCCCGGCCGAACTTCTCAAACTTTAAGGAGCGCGGGATAAACTTCTTGACAGCCTCCTGCATATCCTCGTCCGGGTCGAAAACCACCAGAGTCTTCCCGGTCTTGCCGCTGCGCACTATCATGAACCATGAATCCCGGCGGTCCGCGAACTGGGTGGCGAATACCCTGCTGTCAAAGGAGCGGGTCCGAAGCCGCGCCTCGGCCTCCTGGTATACCCCGATGTCCTCACAGGTGCTGCACTCGAAGGAGGTCATACGCTTTCTTGTGGCCCGGTTCATTATCTTGTCCACGGTGACAAAGCCGTTTGTAATGCTGTATTCATATTCCAGCATCCGCATGGAGATAAGCTTATACCCGCCGAACACGGCCCCGGCCATTATCAGCAGGGAGAGCATGGGAAACATCAGCATGAAGAACCCCACATATATCCCCACAAGGCTGAGCACGATTATGCCCAGGATAACCCCCAGGACCACCAGCATATCCGTGGTCTCAAACTTTTTCTTTACCATCCGTTCAACGAAAACGTCATTCATTTTATTTGCCCTTTCCCATAAATAGATTTTTACTATAACCGTATTATAGACCAAAGAAAGGGGAAAGTCAATCGCGGGCCGGAAGTATTTACTTTTCGGTTTTTTTGTGATAGAATGTACCCAAAAATATAAGGAGGCCTGCCCCATGAGCACCAAAGCCCCCCGGGACTTCCGTCCCGCACTGCACTATACCCCGAAAAAGGGCTGGATAAACGATCCCAACGGCCTGGTATACGCCAGAGGGAAGTACCACCTTTTCGCCCAGTACGGCCCAGAGCCCCATTGGGGCGATATACACTGGTCCCACGCCGAGAGCCCGGACCTTCTCCACTGGCGGGACCTGCCCAACGCCATAGCCCCGGACGGGCTGGGCATGGCCTTTTCCGGCAGCGCCGTGTATGACGAAGAGAACGCCTCTGGGCTGGGCACGCCCGATAACCCGCCCATAATCGCCATGTACACCTCCCACGGGGAGCAGGAACAGCAGAGCATAGCCTACAGCCTGGACGGCGAAAGTTTTATAAAGTACCCGGGGAACCCGGTGATACATAATACCGAAAAGCCCGACTTCAGGGACCCGAAGGTATTTAAAAATCCCAAAGGCGGCTGGACCGTTGTGCTGGCCGCAGGGGACCACGTGGAGTTTTACGGCTCAGAGGACCTTCTCCACTGGCAAAAGACCGGCAGCTTCGGACCGGACGGTAACTACTCTAAAGGCGTATGGGAGTGCCCGGACCTGTTCCCCCTTACCCTTGGGGGCAGAGAGGTCTGGGTGCTGCTGGTAAGCATGGGAGCCTGTCCGGAGAACCTGGGCAGCCGCACCCAGTATTTCCTGGGTAACTTTGACGGGGAGACCTTCACCTGCGACGGCAGCTTTAATAAACCGGAGTTTATCGACAGCGGCTTTGACAACTACGCCGGAGTCACCTTCTTCGGCACACAGGAGCGCGTACTCATGGGCTGGGCGGCAAACTGGGTCTACGCGGGGGACCTGCCCACCGGAGAGTTCTGCGGCCAGATGACCCTGCCCCGGGCCCTCTCCCTTGTGGACACGCCCCTGGGCGGGCCCAGGCTCTCCTGCGCCCCAGTAAGCGACAAGCTGTTCGGCGCGCCCGTCCCCATAGACGGCAGCCTGCCCGGCGAGGTGTTCAAACTGACGGTCTCCGGGGAGGGGACGGCTGATATAACCCTGTCAAATGGCGGGGGCGAGGCCTTCAGCTTCGGCGTAGACAGCAGCGGAGAGGTATATATAGACAGGAGCCGGGCGGGGCTCAGAAGCTTCAACGCCGACTTCGCAAAGCCCGAGTACGGCCGGATATCCGCTCCCCGCTTCTTCACCGGGCCCTGGACCCTGGAGCTGACCTTCGACCGTTCCATATGCGAGCTCTTTGCCGACAGGGGCACAAGGGTCTTCACCCAGCTCCTTTATCCGTCGGAGCCCTATAGGCACATTGACCTTGCGGGGAACGCAAAGGCTGAGATAAGCCTAATGGTATAAATTAAAATCTTGAAAGGAAAGTGATACTATGCCTGACATCATAACCACAGGAGAGCTCCTTATCGACTTCACCCCGGTAAAGGCCCCGGGGACGGAGAACGCCGTCTGTCCAAATCCCGGCGGCGCGCCGGGGAACGTGGCCGTCCAGCTGGCAAGGCTGGGGGTCCCGGCGGGATTTATCGGCAAGGTGGGCGACGACAGCTTCGGGCGCAGCTTAAAGAGCTGCCTTGAGGAAAACGGCGTGGACGTAGGCGGCGTGGTGGTGGACGAAAATGTGCGCACCACCCTGGCCTTTGTGCACCTGGACAAGGAGGGCGACCGCAGCTTCACCTTCTACCGGGACCCGGGGGCCGACACCCAGCTTCGAGAGGACGAGGTGGATAAGTCCGCATTAGAGGAGTGCAAGGCGCTGCACTTCGGCTCCCTCTCCCTTACCACCGAGCCCAGCAGGACCACCACTCTGAACCTGGTGAAGGAGGCCCGGGCCATGGGCAGGATGATCTCCTATGACCCCAACTGGCGGCCGGCCCTCTGGAGGGACGCGGAGAAGGGGGTACAGGCCATGGGGTTGGGCCTTGAGCTCTGCCATGTGTTGAAGATATCCGAGGAGGAGCTGGCGCTGCTTACCGGCACAGACAGCATTGCCGAGGGCGCAAGGGCTCTGCACGAAAAGGGCGTGGCCTTGGCCATAGTGACCCTGGGCCCGGACGGCTGCGTGTCCTCGTTAAAGGGGCAGCTGCGGCATCACCCCACCTACGACGTGAAGGTGGTGGACACCACCGGCTCCGGTGACAGCTTCTGGGGGGCGTTCCTGTCCCAGCTGATACAGAACGGCTATGACGCACCGGAAAAGCTCCCGTCCCTTTCCCAGGAGGAGCTTGCGGGTTTCTGCCGCTTCGCCAACGCCGCCGGGTCCATGTGCGCCTCAAAGCCCGGGGGGATTCCGGCCATCGCCGGACGTGAGGACATACTGCGGTGTATGGAGGAAACAGATATACTGGAGACGGATTTCAGGCTGATATAAGCAAAAAAGGGCGGGCCGAAAAAGGCCTGCCCTTTTTGACTTTCCTCAGTCCCATAGGACGAAAAGTGCCGCTGGTAGAACAGTCGCATTTCCGCCACCTCCTCGCACCTCTGTCCCGGCAGCAGATAAGGGCATAGCACCTGTCCTCTGTAAAATACGCGACCGTTTTACCCGAGGTATGGAACTTTGAGCTTGCCTTGATGGCTTTTAGTCCTCCCCTTGTTGTTCCGTGATACAGTATGCTGACCACCTGTTCTTTCCTTCGCTTTTTCCGGGACGCTTCTCCAGCCTAAACATAAGCAGAACCCCCATAATAATAAACCCCGCCATACCGATAAGTCCCGAGGGCTTGGGTCCTAAGAGGGCGTCATACCCCGCCGCGCAGATAAGCAGCGGGGCCTCCCTTACGGCGTTGACCGCGCCGTGGGCGATACAGGCGGGCCATATGCTCCCCGAGCGCAGTGTAAGGTACGACATGAATATTCCCGAGACCGTGGCAAAGACCGTCATCATCAGTATGCCGGTAAAGGGTGCGCCGGGGTATTCCCCGGTATAGTTAAGCCCGAAGCATACCAGCGGCGCGTGGGCTATGCCCCACAAAACGCCGTCCAGCAGGACCGCCCTTCTCTCCCCAAGGCCCTCTATGAGCAGGGGCAGAAGATACCCCCGCCAGCCCAGCTCCTCGCCGAAGGCAGCTATGTGGTTCACTACGACCAGGGGCGCTATAAGCGTCAGGAGCAGCCCCGCGCCTATCAGCTGGGGAAGGGTCGCGGCGGGCACCTCCATCGCCTGGCCGCTAAGGGCCAGCAGTTCGGACATATACCCCATAGTCAGGTCCAGGTCCCCGGGGAACAGCAGGAAGTACAGCGCCGCGCCTGCCATGGTAAGCGCCCCGGGCAGAAAAGCCGCCATAAGGTACTGCTTTCTCGTCCCTCTGATATTGGGCCGTAGGAAAAGCCCGGAGCGGTCCCCGGAGAGCCGCCGGACTATCAGCGCCGAGAGGGCCGGAAGGAACATGAATACTACGGACACAAGGAGCATAAGCGGACCCATGGGCTCCGCGTCCAGCAGGAAAAGGGGCAGAGTGCACACCGCCACCAGTACGTACTCAACGCCAATAAAGGCGAGTATCTTATTTCTTCTGCTCATCCGGCTCCTCCCTGCTCATCACATGCTTGCAGCCCGTGAACTTCCCGCATTTGGGGCAGCGGAACCAGCGCCGGGTGATGGTGTGCGGGCCCCAGATGTACGCCCGCCAGGTGGGCTTGAAGGTCTCGCCGCAGGACTGGCACTTGAAGTACCCCGCCTCCCGGTCCATTGACATGGTGACAAAGAGCCCCGCGGCGAACTGTAAACAGGCAAAGGCTATTATCAGCGCCTTCACCGGCAGGGATATCACCTCGGCGTAAAAGCCCACCAGCAGTATCAGCACCAAAAGCGTTGCCGTGCAGCTTATCCCGGTGAAAACCGAGAGCCGTATCTTTTTGATGCTTTCCTCCCGTTCTTTCATAAGTGACATGATATTTTCCTCCGCTTTTCTTTGGTAGTCGGCGGCGGACAGCCTCTGCCCGGACAGGAGTTCGTTGACGTTTATCCCCAGCTCCCGGCACAGGGGCATGAGTAAGGATATCTCCGGCAGCCCGGAGCCGCACTCCCACTTGCTCACGGTCTTGTCGCTTATCATCAGCTTCTCCGCAAGCTGTCTCTGGGTCAGGCCCAGTTCCTTTCTTAGGGACTGTATGAACCTGCCTGTGCGTTCCTGGTCCAGGGACTCTAAGGCCATTTGACCGCCTCCTTCGTGCCAAAGTATAAAGCTCTTATTTCAAAAAGGGAACCCACGGGGCATAGAACCGCCTAAAATCAACGGTCTACGCTCCGTGGAGCTTATGAGCTCATGAGCTCAGTCTAAAAGCCTTGAGAGCAGCGCGTTCGACACCAAAAAGCCCTTCGGAGTGAAGCTGACCCTGTCGGGACAGATACTCAAGAGGGTATTGGGGTACCGGGCCGCCCGGCCCCTTACGAGGGCGAAAAGCTCCCGGCCCTCCTCGCCGAAGCGGTCGGCACATTCGCTCTCCATAAGCCCCCTTGAGAGCCGCAGGTTCAGCATGGCGAACTCGCCTGTGCCGCCCCCGGGGCCGTCCTCCGCGGGCCCCTCCCCCCGGAGATAAGCGGAGAGGTCCCGCCCCCAGTGAAACCGCCGCCCATTGTAAAAGGAGTGGGCCGCCGGGCCCAGGCCCAGGTATTCGTCACATCGCCAGTAGCAGAGGTTATGCTTACTCTCAAAGCCGGGCCTTGAAAAGTTGCTTATCTCATACTGGGCATAGCCCAGCTCTCTAAGACGTTCTACGGTGAATAAATATTGGTCGGCGGTGCTGTCGTCCTCGGGCAGTATAAGCCCCCGGGACGCGAAGGGGGTTCCGGGCTCTATCTTCAGAATATAGGCCGAGATGTGCTCCGGGAAGAGCCCCGCCGCAAAGCTTATGCTTCTCTCAAGGCTTTCTATAGTGCTCCCCGGCAAGGCCAGCATCAAATCAAGAGAGATATTCTTAAAGCCAGCGGTCCTTGCACCCTCCACCGCCTGCCGCACACCCTCCGGGCCGTGCTTTCTCCCCAACAGGCGCAGCTCCTCCGTATTGGCCGACTGCATACCCATGGAGAGCCTGTTGAACCCGGCGGCGGAAAGCTGCCGGAAAAAGCCCTCGCTTACCCCTGTAGGGTTTGCCTCGCAGGTTATCTCCGCGTCCCGGACAAGGTGAAAGTATCTTTTTGCGCCCTCCAAAAGTCTTTCAAGCCGCTCTGCCCCTATTATACTGGGTGTGCCGCCGCCAAAGTACACCGTACCGACTTCCCGGGCGCAGTCCGCTCCATACCAAGCCATCAGCTCCAGGGTTCGCTCCACGTACTTATCCACTGTCTCAGCCTTTGGGGCCAGGGAGTAAAAATCGCAGTACGGACATTTTCCTTCGCAGAAGGGCACGTGTATATAGAGCCCCAAGCCCATATTACTCCTCCAGCTTCAGCACGGCCATAAAGGCCTCCTGGGGCACCTCCACCGTGCCCAGCTGGCGCATACGCTTCTTGCCCTCCTTCTGCTTCTCCAAAAGCTTCTTCTTGCGGGTAATGTCGCCGCCGTAGCACTTGGCCAGCACGTCCTTGCGAAGGGCCTTCACCGTCTCCCGGGCGATTATCTTGCCGCCTATGCAGGCCTGGATGGGCACCTCGAAAAGCTGGCGGGGGATATTTTCCTTGAGCTTCTCGGTCATCCTCCGGGCCCGGGGATAGGCCTTGTCCGTGTGCAGTATAAAGGACAGGGCGTCCACGGTCTCGCCGTTTAAGAGTATGTCCAGCTTCACAAGCTTCGACTCCCTATAGCCAAGAAGCTCATAGTCAAAGCTGGCGTAGCCCCTGGTGCGGGACTTTAAAGCGTCGAAGAAGTCGTAGATTATCTCGTTTAAGGGCAGCTCGTAGTGTATGTCCACCCTGTCGGTGTCCAGGTACTTCATGTCCATAAAGGTCCCCCGCCGCTCCTGACATAGTTCCATAATGCTGCCCACATACTCCGCGGGAGAGTAGATGTGCGCGTTGGTGATGGGCTCCTGGGCACCGGCTATGGTGGCGGGGTCCGGGTAGTTGGTGGGGTTGTCTATTGTAAGCTCCTCGCCATCGGTCTTTCTAATTTTATAGACCACGCTGGGGGCGGTGGTTATGATGTCCAGATTGTACTCCCGCTCCAATCTCTCCTGGATTATCTCCATGTGCAAAAGCCCCAGAAAGCCGCAGCGAAAGCCAAAGCCCAGAGCCACCGAGGTTTCGGGCTCGAAGGTTAAAGAGGCGTCGTTTAGCTGAAGCTTCTCCAAAGCGTCCCGAAGGTCCGTATAATGTGCACCGTCGGCGGGATAAATACCGCAGTATACCATGGGCTGCACCGCGCGGTAGCCGGGTAAGGCCTCCGCCGCCGGGCGCTCCGAGAGGGTGACCGTGTCGCCGACCCTTGCCTGGCGCACGTCTTTTATGCTGGCGGCGATATAGCCCACCTCTCCGGCATATAGGGCCTCGGCGGGCTCAAGAGAGGTGGCCCTTAAAAAGCCGCACTCCACCACCTGGAATTCCCCGCCGGTGGCCATCATGCGTATGGAGTCCCCTGTCTTAACCGTACCGTCCTTCACCCGCACATAGACTATGACCCCCCGGTATGGGTCATAGTAGGAGTCGAAGATAAGAGCTTTAAGGGGCGCGTTCTCATCGCCCTGGGGGGCCGGTATATCGCTGACTATCCGCTCCATGACCTCGTCAATATTTATCCCGTTCTTGGCGGAAATTCTCGGCGCGTCCATGGCGGGTATGCCTATCACGTCCTCTATCTCGCGGCATACCCGCTCGGGGTCGGCGCTGATAAGGTCTATCTTGTTCACAACGGGCACTATCTCCAGCCCCGCGTCCACGGCGAGATAGGTGTTGGCCAGAGTCTGGGCCTCTATCCCCTGGGAGGAGTCCACCACCAGCACCGCTCCCTCGCAGGCCGCCAGAGACCGGGAGACCTCATAGTTGAAGTCCACGTGCCCGGGGGTGTCTATCAGGTTGAAGACATAGTCCTTGCCGTCCCTGGCGGAATATACCAGGGTGACGGCGTGGGCCTTTATAGTTATGCCACGTTCCCGCTCCAGATCCATATTGTCCAGAAGCTGGTCCTCCATCTCCCGAAGGGGCACGGCACTGGTCTGCTCCAGTATCCTGTCCGCAAGGGTGCTCTTGCCGTGGTCGATATGGGCCACTATGCTGAAATTGCGTATTCTGCTCTTGTCCATTCTCTATACTCTCCTTCTATAGCCGTCCTTCATTAAAGAACCGGCTTATCCTCTGGTTAAAGTCCTCTGCCTCCTCATAGGCGGCATGTCCCAGGCCCTCGTACATATAAAGCCCGCAGTCAAGGGCCCCTGCTATCTCCTCAGACGCTTCACCAGTAAGCACCCGGTCCTCGCTGCCGCCCAGCACCAGCGCGGGGCATTTTATCCTGTGAAGCTCCGGGTATGAGTTGCAGCTAAGGCAGGCCCCGGCCGAGCTTATAAAGCGCTCAGCCTCCCTCTCCCTGGGCCTTGTCAGTCTGGCGATTGCCGGGAACAGCCAGCCGCGCTTTTTGATATACTTTGCCGAGTACATCTTCATGAGTATGTCTTTTACAAAAGCGTCATAGTCCCCGGCTTCGGCCAGCCTTATCCAGGTGTTCACGGCCTCCTCCATCACCGGGTTCACCCTTGAAGCCGTGACCCCCAGCGCCAGCCTGCGCACAAGCTCCGGGTAGTATATGGCAAGGTACTGGGCAATCATGCCTCCCTGGGACACGCCGAACACGTCCGCGCCGGTGAGCCCAAGCCGCTCCATCACATATGCCGTGTCCTCCGCCATGTCCCGGAGCGTGTACCTCTCGGGGATATCCTCCTTCTTGTCTATCACATAGACCCTATGGGTTTTCCCGAACTCCCTGTACATATATTTCAGCCCCTGCGCAGCCCCCTTCACCCGCTGGAAACTGAGCCCGGGGAGCATCACCAGCGGCTTGCTGCCGGAGCCGAAGCTTACACAGTCTATGGACGTGCCGTCCTTTGGGATAGTGTGGGTCATAGGCGGTCTCCTCCTTGAGTATGGGGCCGTCATTTGCCCCGAAAGCCCCGCGTTTTCCCGATGGAATGCGCAGGGGCTTTTTAATTATAACCGCTTGACCTGCCCGTGTCAACGCGCCCCCAGGGGGAAAATTGCAAAAACCTCACGTTTTCCTTGCAAATCACGCCGGAGTTTGGTAAAATACTGGTATGTTAAAGTAGAGAAAGGACGAATGAGCTATGCAGCATACTGATAAGACCATGGACATGATAACCGGCCTTTGCAAGACCCGGGGCTTTATCTTCCCGGGAAGCGATATATACGGGGGACTAGCCAACACCTGGGACTACGGACCCCTGGGCTCCCGGCTCAAGAACAACATTAAAGACACCTGGCGCAAGCGCTTTATCCAGGAGCGCCGCAGCTCCTTCGAGGTGGACGCGGACATACTCATGCACCCCAGGGTCTGGGAGGCCAGCGGCCATGTCCAGAGCTTTTCCGACCCCCTTCTGGACTGTAAGGAGTGCAAGATGCGGCACAGGGCCGACAACCTCATCGACGACTTCGACCCCGAGGCCCACGCCGACGGCATGACCAAGGAGGAGATGTTCCAGTATATAAAGGACCACCATATCCCCTGCCCCAACTGCGGCAAGCACAACTTCACCGACATCCGGGAATTTAACCTGATGTTCCAGACCTTCCGGGGCGTGACTAACGACAATAAGTCCGTCATCTATCTGCGCCCCGAGAACGCCCAGGGGGAGTATGTGAACTTCCTCAATGTCCAGCGGACTATGCGGGCGAAGCTGCCCTTTAGCATCGGCCAGATAGGCAAGGCCTTCAGAAACGAGATAACCCCCGGCAACTTCACCTTCAGGACCATCGAGTTTGAGCAGATGGAGTTCCAGACCTTCTGCAAGAAGGGCGACGACGAGGAGCTCTACGCCTACTTCAAGGAGTACGGCAGAAAATACTTCGAGGACCTGGGCCTCCCTGCGGAGCGCCTTAGGTTCCACGACCACGAGAAGCTGGCCCACTACGCCAAGGCCGCCTGCGACATCGAGTACCTGTTCCCCTTCGGCTGGGGGGAGATAAACGGCACCCATAACCGCACCGACTTCGACCTTACCCGCCACCAGGAGTACAGCGGTCAGAAGATGGACTACCTGGACCCGGAGACAAACGAGAAGTTTATCCCCTATATCATTGAGAGCACCTACGGCCTGGACCGCACCGTGCTGGCCGTCCTCTCGGAGGCCTACGACGTGGAGGTGCTGGACGAGGCGAAGAACGATTCGAGAGTTGTCCTGCACCTGAAGCCCTGCCTCGCCCCCTATAAGGCCGCGGTGCTGCCCCTTTCAAAGAAGCTCTCGCCCAAGGCCCTTGAGGTCTACGACCAGCTTAGTAAGCACATGATGGCCGACTTCGACGAGACCGGCTCCATCGGCAAGCGCTACCGCCGCCAGGACGAGATAGGCACGCCTCTTTGCGTCACCATCGACTTTGAGACCGTTGGGGACAGCGAAAAGCCCGCCGACGACTGCGTCACCGTCCGGGAGCGGGACAGCATGGCCCAGGAGCGGGTGCCCATTGAGGGATTGGAGAGGTATATAAAGGAAAAGATTGGGGAGTTCTAAGAGAGGAGCTGACTATGATGAAAAAGGTACTCGTGCTGCTGACGGCGGTTTTGATGCTGGCGCTTGCAGCCTGCGGCGGGCCGGAGAGCGGGAGCGCCGGATTACTAACAGACAAGGAGATAGAGGAGCTTGAGAGCCTGTACTTTGCGGACATGGAAACCGCCCTCAAGGAGCTGGGCTTCTCTAAGAAGGATTTGGACAGCGACAGCGAGGGCCATTGGTCATTGACCAGCGCCGGGGCATATCCGCTGAAGAAGGGCCGGAGCATCGGCGGCAAGATTTACAAGCAGATAATGCTCACATCTGTAGCCGACCCCGAGGGGCTGTATGGCATACGCTTTTATGCACTGTTTGACGACCAGCAGGAGGCTGAGAGCGCCCGGGAGGCCCTGCTCAATGTGGCAGCGGAGCTCTACGGCGAGCCCGTCTATTCCGAAGCCCCGCGCTGGAGGGCTGGGGAGATAACGGAGTTTTCAATAAGCTTCTACTGCGCCGAAGACGCCGCCAACTTCGACCCCTCCTGGGACTACCGGTACAGCCTGGAGGCTGAGTACAGCATACCGGCGGTCGTGGACGGCAGGCGGCTCTCCGGGGACGAGATGGCGGAGATGGTGAGAGAGGTACAGGAAAAGCGAAAGCAATAGCATAAAGAAGGAGCCCATATGAAAAAAACACGCGTATTATTAGCACTGCTTTTGGCCCTGCTGGTACTTGGGGGGCTGTTCATGGCCGCGGCCGACGACGTGCCCGGCAGCATGGATGTGAGCCCCGGAGATGGAGAAGAGGAGCCGCCCGTGGTCATCGACCCGACAGAGCCGCCCATAGAGCCCACGGCTCCGCCCATAGACCCGACGGCTCCTCCCGGCCCCACGGACACACCTACGGATAACCCGGGTCCCACAGACAATCCGGGCCCTACGGACGCACCAACTGATGAGCCCACCACTGAGCCCACCACTGAGCCCACTGATGAGCCTACCGCGGTGCCTAGTGAAGAGCCTACGCCCGAGCCGCCCCAACCCAACAACAATACCAACGGCGGGAGCACGAACCAGGGCTCGGCCACCAGTCCCAGCGTCAATATGGGCGGCGGCATACGCCAGCCCAGCACCAGCTCCCGGCGACCCATAAGCGGCAGCTCCTCTCAGGGCGGCGGCAGCCAGGGCAGCTCCACCGGCGCCCAGACCCCGGTGGACGACGGACCCCAATACGTGACCTTTGCCCGGGTGACCCAGAAGAGCAACGCCATGTCAAGGACCCTGTTTTACAGCGGGGCGGCCTGCGTGGGTACAGGGGTGCTGGGGCTGATAGTCCTGGTAGTGTTCATCGTCCGGGGCCGCAATGTTGACGACCGGGAGGAGATATTTGCCGAGATAGAGCAGGCGGCGGTCCGCCAACCCCTCCGGCCCCGTCAGCCCCAGCAGCAGGCGCGGACGTATGAGGACGACCCATACGCCCAGTATGACCGGCAGGATTATGGCTATGACAGGCCCGAGCCCCAGCTGTATAGGCCCGAGCCCGAGGACCTGGCTGTGCCGGTAAACGGCAGCGTATACACCGAGGAGTTTGATGTTCCCCCCCAGCAAATGGATTACCAGGAGCCTATGGTGCCGTCGGAGGCCTCTATGTACACCGAGGAATTCGAGCCTCCGCGCCAGACGCCGCCGGCCAGGGGGCCCATCATGCCCACTCAGGCATCTGTTTACACCGAGGAGTTCTCACTGCCCGAGGAGATGTCCCAGCCGCCTGTTGCACAGCAATATGCCCCACAGACGCAAGCTGTTCCTCCGCCGGTCCGGCGCCGCCCCCAGGCTCCCGCCCCAAACCCGGCGCCCCAGCCGCGTCCGGCCTCCAAGGTGCCGCCGGACCAGATGGACACCACGGAGCTGCTTCGAGAGATACTTTACGGTGACGATAGTAAGTGATATTTAGAAAGACGTATAAGGACATTTTATAACGGATACGGAGCAATCCCTTTTGGGGCTGCTCCGTATCCGTTTTTATACTGAAATATTGGCGGTTCCTGTAAACATCAGTTTTCTTCGTGATCTGCGGTATGATTTTATCACTTTTTCCCGCCTGTCAGAAACCCTCCTGCCTTCTCAAGCAGCGGAAGGCTTGCCCTCAGTACCGCCCCGGTCAGCAGGCCGGTTATAACCGACGCCGCCATCAACACCGGCGCGTATGCGGCCACTGCCTGTCCCATCAGCGCGAAAGCCGTCAGCAGTTGCCCGGAGTTGTGCGCAAGGGCCCCGCAGACGCCCGTAAGGGATAGGCTTGCCCGGGTCCTTTTCAGCAGTACCCAGGCGCAGAGGGTGCTCAGTATTCCGCCTGACAAACTCATCGCCCCTGCCGTAACTCCCCTGGTCAGCAGGGCAAAGCCGCCCTTTATCACCGCCAGCGCCATGGCAAAGGGCAGCCCCAGGGTCCCGGCGGCGTACATCATGACCACATTCGACAGCCCCAGCTTTGCCCCCGGGGGCATACCGGGAAGGGGGGGCAGCATCCCCTCCAGCAGGGAAAGGGTCAGCGCCAGCGCCGCCAGCAGCCCCGAAAGCGCCGCAAATCCAGCTTTTTTTCTCACTTTTTCCTCCGCTAATATGTCTCTGCGTCCAGATTTTGGCCTGTCCTTGGACCCTCCAGGCGCAACACTATCCTGCCGGGCAGACACACGGCGCTCTCCCCGGCCCGGGTGAGGAGCCCCGCACGCCGGCAGGTCTTGTCGGGGCAGCTGGCCTCTAGTACCCGGGCGCCCTCCCTTGAGAACTCCAGCGTAAGCGTAATGCCGTTCTTCCCCGCTATCTCCACCAGCTCCGGGGCTTTAAGTCCGCCCAGCTCCTTTGTAAGTATCGTCTCGCCGTCCCGCTCAACTATTGCTCTTGTGCCTTCGGGCCCTGTCCGGGAGAGGACAAGCCATAGGGCCGCCGCCAGGACCATAAGCAGAAGTATGGGCAGCTCCCGCCTGTTGAAAAGCCGCCGCTCCATCAGCCGTCCCCCTCAAGGGAATAGCCCCCGGCGGTCAGGGTGAACCTGTCTTTAAGGCCTTCGGTGACCGTTATCACATCGTTCTCATCAATAAAGAGCCCCTCGGCCCCATAGCTCTCCAAAAGCTCCAGGCCGTCCTCTGTGCCCAGCACAAAGCAAGCTGTCGCCAGCCCGTCGCTTAAAGCCCCGGGCCACCACGCGTCCACCCCCGGCGGGCACCACACCGTCACGGACACCAGGCCGCTCTCGGCAGGGTAGCCGGTGCGGGGGTCCAGGAGATGACAGTACCTTTTGCCGTCCTGTTCAAAATACTTCTCATAGCTGCCGGAGGTAGATATGTACCCGCCGTCCAGCTCCAGAACCCCCAGGCTCCCGGTCTGGTCCTCTTTAGGGTCTCGCACGCTGACACGGAAGGGCCCGCCGTCGGGCTTTTCTCCCCGGAGGCATACGCTGCCCCCCACGGAGGCGACCATGCCGGAGATCCCCTCCCGATAGATAAGCTCCGCCGCCTCGTCACAGGCCGCGCCCTTGCCCACGGCCCCCAGGTCCAGGGCCATGCCGGGCTCTATGAGGGACACGCGATATCTTGTGCCCAGGCAGTCCAAATGGCTGCCGTCCTCGTTGGGGACCGCATACAAATACTCCTCGCTGTCCATGGACAGCTTTCTGTAGTCCACCAGAGCCAGGGCTTTCTCCAGCTCTTTTTCGTCGGGCAGATGGGGCTCGCCGTCAAAGTCCCAGAGCCTTGTCACCGGCCCCAGGGTTATGTCCAGGGCCCCGCCGCTCCTTTCGCAGAGCTCCAGCAGCTCCTCCAGCAGTTCCCCGGTGGCCGTGCTCTCGTCCACAGTCACCGGCTCCCCGCCGGCCTGACTGTTCATTTTCGCAACGTCTCCGTCCCTCCGCCAGGATATCTCCCGCTCAAGCTCCCCTATCCTCTGCACGGTTTCCGCCGCGGCCTTTTCCGGCTCCCTGCCCCAGACCGTCTGCCGCACATAGCTGCCCATGGCGAAGGAGTCGAGCTGATATTCCCGCTCCCTATGGGCGAACTGCCATATGGCCAGCCCCGCCAGCACCAGCGCCAGGGGCAGCAGTATAAGTATGGCCCGCTTACCCTTGGGCAGGCGGGCCTTGCTTTTCTCTGTCACAGACTTCAACGGTCCAGCCGCTTGGCCGCGTCCATCAGGATATCCACGGCCTCGTCCACCGTGAAGCGAGAGGTGTCAATGGTGATGTCGTAGTTCTGCAGGTCGTCCCAGCGCTTGTTGGAGTAGAAGTTGTAGTAGTTGGCCCGCTGTTTGTCCTTCTTGGTGACGAAGTCCGAGGCCTTGCGCTCTTCACAGTCCTTCTTGGCGATGGAACGGCGGACGCGTTCCTCCTTAGAGGCGTGCACAAACACGTTCAGGCAGTTCTCGTGCTCCCGGAGGATGTAGTCCGCGCAGCGCCCGATTATCACGCAAGGGCCGTCTGCCGCAGCCTTTTTGATGATGTCGGACTGGATTATAAACAGCTTGTCGTTGATGGGCATCTCGTTGATGCCGGGCACCCTTGCCCCGAAGGAGTAGCTGCCCATGACCATGGAGTACAGAAGGCTGCTGGTGGCCTTCTCGTCGGCGTTGGCAAAGACCTCCTCTGACAGACCGCTCTGCTTTGCGGCCATGGCGATAAGGGCCTTGTCATAGAAGGGAACATCCAGCTGGCGAGCCAGCTTCTCCCCGACTTCGTGGCCTCCGCTGCCGAACTGGCGGGAAATGGTAATGACTGGTAACATATTGGAACCCCCTTTACGTGGATTTGTTGGTATGCTCCAGGAATCGACTATATTTCAGTTGAAATCTGGATAGTTTCTCTATATATAATATAGCGCATTTTATTCTAAAAGTCAATAGTTTTTGGAGTATGTTTATGGCCTTCGGCAAGACCTTGGGCTCCTCGCCCAAACCTCGCCAGCGCCCTGGGCGCGCCGGATCGCCCTCGTTTTACTCCGCCGTCAGGTGCACGGTGACGCTGGAGCCGTCCTCCGGCCCCGGCCACGGCTGGGACAGGTCAAGGCCAGCCGCCATCAGCAACGCGCCGGAGTAGACCTGCTCTGTTCCCTCAACACGGTACATCTTCTCAGGGTCAAGACCCCGCAGGCGCTTCATCTGATAGTAGTTCTCCGGCTTGCGCATGACCACCCTGGTGAACAGCGCCTCCTCCTTGTCCGGGCTCACCAGCTCCCAGTCGCAGAAGAAGGGGTCCACCGCCGGGTCCGTCAGCCGGTACAGGTCACCGTAATGGGTCAGGTCATAGTATTTATGGTAGTCCGCTGCCTGCTTCTTAGCCCACTCCTTCTCCTCCTCGGTCATCTTTAAGGGGTCCAGCTCAAAGCCGTGGGTACCCATTATGGCCACGTTCCCCTTGGTTTCAAAGCCCGTGCGTGGGTTCGCGGACACGTGGGCTCCCATGCAGGCCGGGGGATAGCACAGGCTTGCCCCCATCTGTATGGTAAGCCGCTCGATGGGGTCGGTGTTGTCGCTGGTCCATATCTGGGGTGAGTAGTAGAGCATACCAGGGTCAAACCGCCCGCCGCCGGAGGAGCAGTTCTCAAGAAGGATATGGGGCCAGGTGCTGGTGACCCGGTCCATCAGTTCATAGACCCCCAGCACGTACCTGTGGAAGAATTCCCCCTGGCGCTCCTTCGGCAGCACGGCGTTGCCGGCCTCGGAGATATTGCGGTTGCAGTCCCATTTTATATACTGTATGTTGTTGTTCCCGATGACCTCAGCCATCTGGTCAAAGATATTGTCCCGGACCTCCTTGCGGGTCATGTCCAGCACGCACTGGTTGCGGCTGAGACTTTCCTCCCGGCCCTGGGCCTTTATTATCCAGTCCGGGTGGGCCCTGTAGAGGTCGCTGTTGGGGTTCACCATCTCCGGCTCGTACCATATGCCGAAGCTGAGCCCCTCTGCGTTCACCCGCTCTATAAGGCTCTTGATGCCGCCCTTTAGCTTATTCTCGTTCACCTGCCAGTCCCCAAGGGCCTGGGTGTCGTCGTTCCGGGTGCCGAACCAGCCGTCGTCCATCACCAGCATATCCACGCCCAGTTTCTTTGCCTCCCGGGCGAAGTCCACCAGCAGGTTATCGTCGAAGTCGAACACCGCCGCCTCCCAGCTGTTTATGAGCAGGGGGCGTTTTTTATGGGTCCACTGGCTGCGCATGAGGTTGTTCATAAACAGCCTGTGGAGGCTTCTGCTCATGCCGCCAAGCCCCTCGGTGCTGAAAACGGTCAGAACCTCGGGTGTCTGGAATATTTCCCCCGGCTCCAGATGCCAGCTGAAGCTGCCTGGGTCTATGCCCGCCAGGACCCTTGGGCAGCCCAGGGTATCCACCTCGGTCTCAATGGAGAAGTTTCCGCTGTAGACTATGCTGACGCCGATGGCCTCCCCCTGATCCTCGTCCGCGCCTTTTCTCAAAAGGGCCATAAAGGGGTTATGGTTTGGGCCGGTCATGCCCCTTTTCGAGCGTATGCTCTGTATGCCGTGCATCAGGGGGTGCCGGGTAACTGTGTTCTCCTTGGCCCAGCGGCCGTACATATGCACCATATCGTAGTCCATAGTTGGCAGCTCCAGGCACATACTGTAGGCCCGCCGGAGCTGTACGGCGCTGCCGCCGGTATTCTCCACGCGCATACTCCTGGCCATTGCGCCGTTTTTGGCAAAGACGGTATAGCTTAGATAAGCTTTCAGTCCGGTAGCTTTATCCAGCATTTCTATCTCCAGGGTCTCGGCCTCGTCCTCTCCCGCAAAGGCGGCGGGCAGCTTAAAGCCCTCCACGGCGTACAGCTCCGGCTTGCCGGGGTAAATCCTATGCCCCATGTAGCGCAGGTCCGTGACACAGTCCCCCGCCGTGGCCTGGGCCTCTATGGCGGATATCCTGAAGTCGCCGGTGCTGTTTCCGGGGAGCTCCTGGGGTATGGAGTCCAGGGAGAAGCGCCTGTCCCGGACCTTGGGGTTCCTGGGGGACAGGGAGTCGTACCAGCCCCTGTACATCAGGTGGGACAGGTCCTCGTCCGGGACTTTGGGGCCATAGTAGAGGTGCACAAGATAGCCCTGCTCATAGGCCATGAAGGCGTAGGTGGAAACGTCCGTGTCCAGCTTGAAGATGTTGGTTTTTGGGTCGAATTGAATTGACATTTTTACACTCCCTTTTTAACTGAAATATTCCCTGGCGAATTCCCTGTCGCCGGTCAGGGCAGCCAGCAGAAGCTGGTAGACCCCCTCCGGGTCCTTATAGAAATTCTCCTCTATCACCCGGGCCTGGGCCCGGTCGGCCACGTACAGCCCCAGCTCCATCAGGTCCCCGCCGTCCCCGCCGGAGATAACGCACCGCACCCGGCAGCCGTTTTCCAGGTCCTCTGTCTCCACGCGGTTCTCCCTCTTGGCCCGGGCCCTTGCCAGCAGAGACACCGCCGCCGCCAGGGCCTTATCCCTCACTGCCAGCGGCAGGCCGGTATCAAGACTAAGAGCTATCTCCCGGCCTGTGGGCTCTATCACATAGCCCTCGGGGGTGCTGCTGATATGCCCCAGGCCCTCAAGGCCAGCCAAAGCGTCACCGGTCTCGAAATAGTTTGCTAGGGCCTTGCCCTGCATAATGCCTGATATGTCCTCCCCCGTAAGGGGCGCGTTGACGCTTGCGAGGATATAGCAGATGAGTATGCGTATATCGTTCTTCGTCCAGAGCCCGCCGGGGTCAACACCACCGGTAAATGCGTCCTTGTCCATGGGATACTCCTTATCTATCCACTCACTTCATCAAACTTCTTTTCCAAAACGGTTACCCTAGCTTCAAGTTTGTCATACTTAGATTTGAGGTCTTTGCAGTCAGCTATTATGGTCTCCGCGTCCTGACACCAAAGCGCCAGAGCATTATCTGATCGTTATGCCGCTCGATATCCTGCCGTCTCCACTCATACCAGTCCGTATTCAGCACACGCTTACCCTCCCGGTCTTGGCGTCCAGCGTCACCACCGCGCCGCCCTTTAGTATGCGCGTGGCGTGCTCCGCGCCGGTTATCACCGGCTTATCCATGGCAAGGCCGGATATGGCCGCGTGGGTGTTGAGTCCCTCCTGTTCGGTAATGATGCCCGAGGCGCGGCGCAGGTACTCTACTATGGTGTTGTCCGTTTCGGGCACCACCAGAATGTCGCCGTCCCTGAACCGCCCCGGGATATCCTCCAGGTGCTTGCATACGCAGAGTCTGGCTGAAACTGACTTTTCGGTAACTCCCGTGCCGGTAAGCAGCACATGGCCCACCACGTGGACCTTCATCATGTTGGTGGTGCCGGAAACCCCCAGGGGCATACCGGCGGTGATAACAACAATGTCGCCGTTCTGCACAACCCCGGCCTGCTGGGCGGCGTCCACCGCGTGGTCAAAGAGCGTGTCGGTGTCGCTCTCCTCGGCGATGAGCAGAGGGGTAACGCCCCAGGAGAGGTTAAGCTGGCGGCAGACGTGCTCCTCGGTGGTGCAGCCCACGATGGGATAGAGTGGACGGAACTTCGAGAGCTGCCGGGCGGTCACGCCGGACTTTGTGACGGTGATGATGGCCCGGGCCCCCAGGTCGTGGGCGGTGGTGCAGGTGGCGTGGGAGATGGCGTTGGTCACGTCGAAGGCGATGTCGCTGTTGTCCCGGGAGTTGAAGCGGTGGATATAGTCGATGCTCTCTTCGGCCTTCTCGGCGATGCGCACCATGGTCTCAAGGGCCTCCACCGGGTAATCCCCCGCGGCGGTCTCGCCGGAGAGCATTATGCAGCTGGTGCCGTCGTAGATGGCGTTTGCCACGTCCGTGGCCTCGGCCCGTGTGGGGCGAGGGTTCTTCATCATGGAGTCCAGCATCTGGGTAGCGGTGACCACCTGCCTGCCCGCAAGGTAGGACTTCTGTATAAGCTGCTTTTGCAGCACGGGCACATCCTCGAAGGGTATCTCCACGCCCATGTCGCCCCGGGCGACCATTATGCCGTCGGCGACCCGCAGTATCTCGTCAATATTCTCAACGCCCTCCATGTTCTCAATTTTCGCTATAATATTTATTTTGTGGCACTTATATTCTTTCAGTATCCGGCGTATCTCCAGTATGTCCTCGGCCGTGCGGGTGAAGGAGGCGGCAATGAAGTCGAAGCCGTTCTCTATGCCGAAGATGATATCCGCCCGGTCCCTCTCGCTGATAAAGGGCATGGAGAGCTTTGTCCCCGGCACGTTTATGCCCTTGTGGTTTGAGACCCTCCCGCCGTTTATGACGGTGCAGACTATGTCCGTGTCGCTGACCTTCTGGGCCTTCATCTCTACAAGGCCGTCGTCGATGAGGACCCTCGCGCCGGGGACAAGGTCCTTCGGAAGGTCCTTATAGGTTATTGAGACGATATCTGCGGTGCCGGGCACGTCGCGGGTGGTGAGGGTGAAGGTGTCCCCGGCGTGAAGCTGTATGGGACCGTCCTGGAAGTTGCCCACCCTTATCTCCGGGCCCTTGGTGTCGAGGAGGGTGGCGATGGGCAGGTGCAGCTCCTCTCTAAGGCGCTCCACCATGTCCAGCTTCTTCCGCGCATCCTGATGGTCCAGGTGTGAGAAGTTGAAGCGGGCGGCGTTCATGCCGGAGAGCATAAGCCTGCGCAGTACGGCTTCCTCCTCTGTGGCGGGGCCAAGCGTGCAGATTATTTTGGTTTTTCTGGTCATGGCGGGAGCTCCTCTCTTACTTGCTTCAATATTTTCTCCATTATACCACACTTGCCCGATATTTTAAATCCCTCTTTTGCTTAATTTATGGTTTCTTTTGCCGATTATATAATTAAAGGGGGTTGTATTATGACGATGAAGATTGACGGAATACAGAGAAGCGTCCCGACGGCACAGACCGCGGCGGAGCAGAAGCGCACGGAGCCCGAGAATAAGGACACGCGGCAGGCGCGGGAGGACACGGTGGAGATTGGGGTCCGCGTGAGGGAGGAGCTCTCGCCGGAGGACAAGAAGCTTCAGGATAAACTGAGCGCCGTGCGGTCCATGCGGCAGATGCTCGAGAGTGTGCGGCAGCAGAGCGCCCAGATGGCCGAGCAGTCCGAGAAGCAGGCCAAGGCCATGAAGGAGTCCCTGGACAAGATGAAGCGGTGTTCGAAGATAGCGAAGAATATTCAGAAAGGGCATAAGGTGCCGCCGAAGGATGAGAAGTATCTTTTGGAGAACGACCCGAAGCTCTATATGATGGCGATGGCCCTTCGGATGCTGGAGGACCCGGACAATAAAAAGGTGAAGTCTGAACTCAAGAAGGAAGAGGAGGAGCAGCAGAAGGAGGCCGCCGCCCCCGGCGTGGAGGGCGTGGAGGGCGCTGCGTCCTCTGATGTGGCCGTTGAGATGGGCGCGGACGTTAGTGTTGAGTGAATAAATCCCTTTTACCATGAGAGGAGTTTACAATGGAAAATTTAAATTCACAGGAGACCGGCTTTGAGCTTCTTGCGGAGAAGGACGCTATGTGGGCCGAAATGCTCATGCAGGCTTTGAAGGACAACGACGTTCCCTGTGCTGCGGTGCCTGTGCATGGAGCGGGGCTTGTCATGAAGACCGGCATGAGGGAGCGGCTGAAGGTCTATGTGGCAGCCGATAAGGCGGCCCAGGCTGGGGAGATATTGGAGGAGCTTTTTGGGGGGACAGAGTAAAAGTTTCGTCCACCTTTGAAAAGGTGGACGAAACTTTTACCCCTGCTCCTCGATAGCGTCTGCGGCGCCCTCCAGCCAGTCGCCGCCGAACAGCTCGATTATTCCTCGGTCACAGGCGCTGGCCAGCGTCGGGTCTATGGGCAGCTTGCCCATGACCTTGAGGCCGTATTTGGCCGCGACCTCGTCAATATGGCTCTCGCCGAACAGCTTTATCTCCTTGCCGCAGTCCGGGCACTTGAAATAGCTCATGTTCTCCACAAGCCCCAGCACAGGCACCTCCATCAGCTTCGCCATCTCCACGGCCTTGGAAACTATCATCCCCACCAGTTCCTGGGGCGAAGCCACAATAATGATACCCGCCAGCGGCAGGGACTGGAACACCGTCAGCGGCACGTCCCCGGTCCCGGGGGGCATATCCACGAACATATAATCCACGTCCCCCCACACAACGTCCGTCCAGAACTGCTTGATGGCCCCGGCTATAACCGGCCCCCGCCATACCACCGGCGCGGTCTCCTCCTCCAAAAGCAGGTTTATGCTCATGACCTTTATCCCGGTCTTGGTGATGATGGGGTACATACCGTTCTCATCCGCCGTGGCCCGGCCCTTTAAGCCGAAGCACTTTGGTATGCTGGGCCCGGTGATGTCCGCGTCCAGTATACCCACCGAGCACTCCCGCCGCCGCAGGGTGGTGGCCAGCATAGAAGTCACCAGGGACTTGCCCACACCCCCCTTGCCGCTGACAACGCCGATAACCTTCTTCACGTTGCTCAATGCGTTCTGGGGCTCGATCAGGCTCTCCGGGTCCTGACGGGAGGGGCAGTCCGCCCCGCAGGAGGAACAGTCGTGTGTGCAGTTTTCGATGTTTTCGCTCATGGTTTTTGATTCTCCTTATTTTCGATAATATTTTATAGTATAATACCGTGTGCCTTTTTATATTCCTCTATAAGCTTATCCACCACGCTGTTGGCGTATGCCCGCGCGTTTTCCTGGATGCTCTCGGTGGGGACCTTTTCTCCCGCACCTATGCTCTCAAGCTGGGTACTCATGGACTCAAAGTACGCCTTGCTGTAGGCGCTGCCGTCCGGGTCCACAGTGGCGTTCCAGTTTATCTCCAGGGGGTGCTGGGCCTGCCATTTATCCCTCCAGGCGGTCACCTCCTCCTTGGTGGTGCCTTGCAGGGCCTTCTCTATAGGGGAGAGCCCGCCTTCCGGCTCCTTTCCGGGAGCATCGGGAGCTTCCGAAGTCTCGCCCTTTGACTTTGCCCAGCGCATGGTCTTCATTGGGGATATCCTGCTAACATTATTAACATTCATAGACATAGAAAATTACCTCGCTTAAAAATGGTTTCATATATACTTCGGCAATATTCCGGAAAAGTTTACAGATACCGAAGCTCTCCCGCCTCCGCGTCCAGCCGCGCCCTTCTCCCAATGGGCAGTATGGCGTGGTTCTCCCCGTGGCCAAAGTCGTCGCAGTACACCGTGGGTATATGGTGCCGCTCCCCCAGCACCTTCACGCGGGCGTACAGCTCCGGGCAGGGCCTGTCGCAAAAGTTTCCGAAGATTAGCCCTTTGACGGACCTCATGAAATCGCTCTGCTCGATATACCCCAGCAGGGCGCTCACATGGTCCGGCCCGCCGAACTTCTCGTGGTCCTCAAGGAACAGTATATGGGGCTCGGTATTATCCACCGGGAAATATTTTGTGCCCAGCAGCAGCGCAAAGTTCATGGTGTAGCCGCCCACCAAGACGCCCTCCCCGGCCCCGCCGGTACAGGTTATCCACTCTGAGTTCTTCTCGTGGGCGGTCATGCTGTCGCTTAAAATATGCCCCTCAAAGTGGCGCTTATTGTAGTCCGTCCAGCCGGTGAACACGGCGGGATTCTGGCCGTAGTAGGTCTCAAGGCCGGTGTTGGCCCAGATGGCGTTGAGTATGCTGGTGCCGTCGCTGTAGCTGCAAATGCGCTTGGGGTTCGCCTTGAACAGCCCGAAGTCCAGGTACGGCAGCACCTCCGGCGCGCCCTCGCCGCCGCCAAACAGGATATATTCCACCCTCTTGTCCGCGGCCAGCTGGTTAAAATCCGCGCCCCGCTCCTCATCTGAGGCCAGGAAGCCCCAGGTGTCCTTATACATGTTTTCGGCCTGGACCACGGAGAAGCCCTCCGCCTCCATGCCCGCAATCATATTCTTGTACTCCCGGGACCAGGGTATTTCCTGACCGGGCGCAGCTTCATACAGCGGCACGTGGCTCGGAGAGCACAGGCCGATAACGCCGTTTTTACTCAGCGGTTTCGCTCTCATTTTCATCATTCCTTTCCTTATCTATGGGCAGCTGGAACCAGAAGGTGCTGCCCTTCCCCAGCTCGCTTATGACCCCGTAACTGCCGCCGTGCAGGTCCAGCACGTTTTTCACGATGGACAGCCCCAGTCCGGTGCCTACCTGAGCCCTTCTGTGCTCCTGGTCCACCTTGTAGTAGCGGTCCCAGATGTCCCGGAGCTTGTCCTGTGGTATGCCCTCGCCGGTGTCCGTCACCGAGATGCGCACATCATTCCCTATGACCTCCTGGGTGAGGGCCACGGTCTTGTCCGCCCCGGCATAGTTCACGGCGTTGTTCACGAGATTATACACCACCTGGGATATCTTTAGCTTGTCCGCCATAACATATATATTTTCCTCCGGCTCAAAGGGGAAACTAAAGTCCGCCAGCTTGTCATAGCGGGTCAGTATCTCCTTTATACTGCCTGTCAGGTCAAAGCGCTCCCTTGAGAGCTCCAGGACCCCGGCCTGCAGCCGGGACAGGTCCAGAAGGTCGTTTACAAGGTCGTTGAGCCGTCCCGCCTCGTCGATGATTATCTGCACGTTCTCCGGGGTGTTCTCCCCGGGCAGGTCCCGCATGACCTCGGCATAGCCCTTTATCATGGTCAGCGGCGTGCGCAGGTCGTGGGAGACGTTGGCCAAGAGTTCCCGGCGAAGGCCGTCGGTCTTTGAAAGTTCCTCCGCCGCAAAGTTCAGGGTGTCGGCAAGCTCCCCCACCTCCCGGGAGCCCCTGCCGCCGAAGCGCACGGAATAATCCCCCTCGCCCAGCCGCTTTGCAGATTCGTTTATCTCGGTGATGGGCTTTGCTATGCGCCGGGATATCGCCACGGCCAGCGCTATCCCCAGAGGCAGGAGTATCAGCGTCAGGCAGATAAGCTGCACCGTGAGGGTCTCCACCGTGGAGTCCAGGGGGGTTATCTCCGTTTCTATCACCACCAGCCTATGATTTTCCGCCGGGGTGCGCACGGTCACCGCGTAGAGCAGGAGCCGGTCGCTGAATATCCTAGTGTACTCCCCGCCCATGAGGTTCACCTCCTCAAAGAGCGCGGCCCGCTCCCGGCGGGTCAGGTCATAGGCAAGGCTCTCGGAAAAGCCGTACTTATAGCCCACATACTCCCGCCCCAGCTCGTCGCTGACAAAGATGCTGGCCCCGGTCCTGGCGCAGAGGGCATAGGCCGCAGGGGCCAGCTCCCCGCCGTCCAGCTCTTTTATCACCTGCCGGGATATGCGCCCGGCCTCCTGGGTCTTGATAGCCTGATAGAAGGGGGTCAGGAGGAATATCTGGAACACCCACAGAAGGGTCACGGTGCAGAGGGCGAATATGCCGAAGCCCGCCGCCATCTGGGTGCGTATGCCTGTCCGCTTTCGCGTGCGCCACCTCATACGTCCGGGGCCTCGAACCTGTACCCCACTCCCCTAAGGGTGACGATAAAGCCGCTGTAAGGGCCCAGCCGCTTGCGCAGGAGCTTAATGTGGGTGTCCAGGGTACGGTCGTCGCCATAGAAGTCATAGCCCCAGACGTTTGTCAGCAGCTGCTCCTTATTCTTCATCAGGTACGTCAAAAGGTCATACTCCTTGGGGGAGAGCTCCACACGCTGGCCGTCCACCGAGACCGTCCGGGCCCCGAGGTCCACCGTCAGACCCCCGAAGCTCTCTGTCTGCCGGGGCTGGGCTATAGAGGGGCGCACCCTGTTCATTATGGCGTTTATGCGCAGCATAAGCTCCTTGGGGGAGAAGGGCTTTACCACGTAGTCATCCGCCCCCAGCTCGAAGCCGTGTATCTTGTCGTATTCCTCCCCCCGGGCCGAGAGCATAAGCACGGGTGCTTGGCAGGTCTTTTTTATCTCCGCGGCGGCGGAGAAGCCGTCAAGCTCCGGCATCATCACGTCCATGATAATTATGTCAAAGGCTCCGGGGTCTTTCCGGCACAGCTCCACGGCCTGCATACCGTTCTCGGCCTCCGTTATCTTGTGGCCCTCGAACTCTGCATATTTGCGGATAAGGGCGCGGATTTTTTCCTCGTCGTCTACTACTAGTATGCGGTACATGGGGCTTATCCCTTGGTTACCAGCCGCTCCCGGCACTCCAGGTACTTCTCCCGGGTTCTCTGCACCACCTCCTCCGGCAGCTCCGGGGGCGGGGTCTTGCCGTCAAGGCCGTTTTCTGTGAGCCAGTCACGGAGGTATTGCTTGTCGAAGCTCTCTGGGGAAACGCCCACCTTATACGCCTCCCGGCTCCAGAAGCGGCTGCTGTCCGGGGTCAGGACCTCGTCGCCCACCACCAGCTCGCCGTTCTCGTCCAGGCCGAACTCGAACTTGGTGTCGGCGATTATTATGCCCCGCTCAAAGGCGTAGTCATAGCAGCGCTTATAGAGGCTGAGGGCCGTATCGCAGACCTTTTGGGCCATTTCCTCCCCCAGCTTCTCCGCCATATACTCAAAGGACACGTTCACGTCGTGGCCCTCCTCGGCCTTGATGGAGGGGGTAAGGAGGGGCTCGGGGAGCTTTTCGGCCTGCTTCATGCCCTCGGGGAGCTTTGTGCCGCAGAAGCCGCCGGTCTTCTGGTACTCCTTCCACATGGAGCCGAAAAGATAACCGCGCACGATGAACTCGAAGGGGAGCATTTTAAGCTTCTTCACAAGTATCGTGCGGCCCTCGAACTCCGGGCCCCGAAGCTCCTCCGGCATATCCGCCTGGTCCTCGGAGACCATGTGGTTCTTCACGATATCCTTCGTATAGCTGAACCAGAAGGAGGACAGGGAGTTTAATACCTTCCCCTTGTCGGTGATGGGTGTGGGGAGTATCACGTCGAAGGCCGAGATACGGTCGGTGGTGACAATGGCAAGCCTGTCCTCCGATACCTCATAAACCTCGCGCACCTTGCCGCTGATAATCTTTTTCATATATAAGCCGCCCTTTCAGTTTTTTATCAAGTATAGCGCAAACTCGGGAGTTTTGCAAGCCCCATTGGTTTTTCACAGGGGTATGAAAAAAGCTCCCCGGCGGGACAGCCGGGGCACTTTTCTTTGCGCTTAAAATCCCTAATTCTTCAAACTCTGCAGCGGCGCGGGTATCCGCCCGCCCCGGGAAATAAACTCCGCCGGGCTCGCCATGTTCACCGGCATCACCGGTCCCCGGCCCAGCAGCCCGCCGAAGTCCAGCTCCTCCCCGGCGGACTTGCCCACGGCGGGTATCACCCGCACGGCGGTGGTCTTGCTGTTCACCATGCCGATAGCCGCCTCGTCCGCTATAATGCCCGAGATTATCTCCGGGGTCACGTCCCCGGGTATCACTATCATGTCAAGGCCCACCGAGCACACCGCCGTCATAGCCTCCAGCTTGTTGAGGGTCAGGCAGCCGCTTCTGGCCGCGTCTATCATGCCCGCATCCTCGGTCACCGGGATAAACGCCCCAGAGAGCCCGCCGACGCTGGAGGAGGCCATCACGCCGCCCTTCTTCACCGCGTCGTTTAAGAGGGCCAGGGCCGCCGTGGTGCCGAAGGCCCCGCACTGCTCAAGGCCCATGCCCTCTAAAATGTGGGCCACACTGTCGCCAATAGCAGGGGTGGGGGCCAAAGACAGGTCCACTATGCCGAAGGGCACGTTGAGCCGCCGGGAGGCCTCCTGCGCCACCAGCTGGCCCATGCGGGTTATTTTGAAGGCCGTGCGCTTTATGAGCTCCGCTATCTCCGCAAGGCTCCTTCCCCCGCCCTCTTTCTCTATGGCTGCCCGGACCACGCCTGGGCCCGAAACCCCCACGTTTATCACGCAGTCCGGCTCCCCGGGCCCGTGGAAGGCCCCGGCCATAAAGGGGTTGTCCTCGGGGGCGTTGCAGAAGACCACCAGCTTTGCCGCGCCTATGCACTCCCTATCCGCCGTAAACTCCGCTGTGCGCTTGACTATTTTGCCCATCTTCGCCACGGCGTCCATATTTATCCCGGCCTTTGTGCTGCCTATGTTCACCGAGGAGCAGACCAGCTCCGTCTCCGACAGGGCCTGGGGTATGCTCTCCATAAGGGCGTAGTCCCCGGGGCCGAAACCCTTTTGCACCAGGGCCGAGTACCCGCCGATAAAGTTGACCCCAACGGTGTGGGCGGCCTTATCCAGGGCCTTTGAAAAGCGCAGGGGCGAAGCACCGGGGCAGGCCCCCGCCACCATGGCGACAGGCGTGACGGAGATGCGCTTATTGATGATGGGTATGCCGTACTGCCTGCTTATGTCCTCGCCGGTCTTCACCAGGTCCTGAGCGTACCGGCATATCTTGTCATATACCTTAGTGGCCGCAGCGTCCGGGTCCGGGCCCGCGCAGTCCAGAAGGGAGATACCCATGGTGATGGTGCGCACGTCCAGGTTCTCGTTGTCTATCATATTTATGGTCTCTAATATCTCATTTGTATTCAAAGCTTATTCCCCCTTTAAGGTGGCTAAAATTCTGACTGCTCGCTGGATAGCGCCGCGTTGTGCAGCGCGCCGTCAGTCTCTGTAAACCGAAGGCGCTCATAATCGGCCCCGGCCATAACCCGGCGCAGAAGGGGCAGGCTCAGGTCCAGGTCGTTCCTCCTGTGGCCTATCGCCGGGCCGGTAATGAACCGGAACCCGAAATCTGAATAGAGTTTTATGGCCCGCACCGACGTGGGCTGGGTGTGCAGGTAAACGGGCATATCCGCCCCGCGCAATATCTTAGTAAGCAGGGCCCGCCCAAGACCCTTTCCCTCATGCTCCGGCAGAACCCGGAACCAGCCCAGGGTGTTCACCCTTCCATAGGCGGTCCAGGTAAGGCAGGTACCCGCAGGCCTGCCGCTTTCGTCCCAAAGGAGCAGGCAGCGGCGGAAAAACTCCTCCTCGTTTTTGGCGTATACCCCCTTATAGTAATCCAAGACATAAGGCGCGTACTGCTTCTCTGCGGCGGTCTCGGCCCATAGGTCAACTTCGTCTCGCCCGCAGGGCCTTATGGAATATCCCTCCGGGAGCTCCCGGAAAGCGCCGGGGTCAGGCTCCTCGCAGGACATGAACAGGTTATAATTTCCGATGGGCCCGTAGAGGTCCGCAAGTCCGGCTTTGCAGAAGGAGTCAAAGTCCCCGCAGAGATTGGCGGACCCCCAGGGCTTTTCCATAACGTCCCAGCAGAGCACGTCTCCGTGCTCTGTGGTCTCGGCGAGCGTGTCCACCACCCTATAGCCCCGTTTCCAGTATAGCACCGCCGCTGTAAGAGAGGCCTCCAGCCTTATTTTTCCGTACCTCTCCCCGATAGACCTCTCCGCAAAGTCCAGCAGCGCCCGTCCATACCCCCGGCCCTGGAGCCCGGGCTGCACATACAGCCGGGTAATCTCCTCCCCGTGGAGAGTGACCGTGCCCGCCGCCATGCCGCCGTCGAACAGCAGGTACACCTCCTCCCGCTCTATGTCGGGCAGTATGCTTTTGTCCTTATGCCAGTCAAGGAAGAATTCCACCGCGCCCCGGGGGTAGTAGTGTGGGTACACCTCCTGTATGGTCCGCCGGGTTATGAAGCCCACCATGGGCAGGTCGGCGGGGCTTGCTTTTCTTATTTCCATAGTTATACCCGGTGCATTGAATGGAAGATATCCTCGTGCATGACGTGTATCTTCAGTCCCATCTTGTCCCCGAGCCTGTCCATCTCGGAGGACAGCGCCGCCACGTCCACGGACGCCCCGCCCATGTCCACCAGCATGACCATGGCGAACATATCCTGCAAAATGGACTGGGTGACCTCCAAAACGTTCACTCCGCTTTTTGCGCATATCTCGGTAACCTTGGCGAGTATGCCCACCATATCCTTGCCGATGACGGTGATGACCGCCTTTTCTGAGCTTTTCATTTAAGTTGTCCCCTCTCTCTTATGAGTAGTTATGCAATAGTAATATTATGCGGCAGAGGGGGGCGCTTGTCAAGCCCGGATATTTCATAAAGCAACTTGAAAGGAGGGTTATCGTATGCTATAATTAGAAAACAAAATTTGAACATCTAATTTAATGGAGCGCTGAACATGGAAATCACCTTTGACGATATCACCTTACGGGATTACCGGCTTTCAGATGTGGAGGACGAAGTTCGCTGGACCAATGAGGATACCGCATGGTTTTACTCTGACACTCCTTGGGGAAAGCTGGAGCCGGCAGATCCCGGAGAGCTGCGTGAGAATATGCTGCAAATTATTTCCAAGCTGCCGGATATCCGATGGAGGTTTGAGATAGAAACGGCTGGGAGGCATATCGGTATGGTATCGTCCTATTACCTGGACGAAAACTTTGAGCCTACGCCCTGGGCGTCAATCGACCAGCATAAAAACGCGCAGGAGAACTCTTCGGTGCGTGGGCTCGGCGTTGAGATATGCGAGATGGATTTCTGGGGCAGGGGGATAGGCGGAAAGGCCCTGAAAGCTTTAATGAATTATTATCGCGGATGGGGTGAGCATAGGTTTATTTTGGAGACATGGAGCGGCAACACGCGTATGCTGGGGTGCGCAAGAAAACTGGGTTTCACGCAAGTGAAGCGGAGGAAGGGCGCTTATACAGTAGACGGTAAGAAATATGATGGGCTGGTGCTGGAAAAGTGTATATAGCCAGCAGATAGGCTGTGTCATGGATAAGGGAGGTACAAAATGGCTAAGAAGGAAAAGCAAAAGCTCACAAAGGAGGAGCGCGCCCTGCGCAGGCGGGAAGATGCTCAGAGGGTGAAGAAGGAGGCCCGGGAGCACCCGGTGCTGTTCACGGTATATGTGGTGCTTCGGGTGCTGGTGCTCCTGGTGTTGATATTGCAGCTTATGAACGGCGAGTATTACGACGTGTTCCTCTGCTCGCTGACGCTGGTGTTGTTTATGATACCCAGCTTTGTAGAGCGAAGGCTGCATATCGACGTGCCCAACACCCTTGAGGTGATAATCCTTCTGTTCATCTTCTCCGCCGAGATACTTGGAGAGATACAGGAGTATTACCTGATATTCCCCTTCTGGGACACCATGCTGCACACCATCAACGGCTTTTTGATGGCTGCCATAGGCATAGCCATGGTGGACATCCTCAACCGCTCCCGCCGCTTTCGGGTGCGGCTGTCGCCGGTGTTCGTGGCGGTGGTGGCCTTCTGCTTCTCCATGACCATCGGCGTCTTGTGGGAGTTTTTCGAGTACGGCATGGACTACTTCTTCCAGATGGATATGCAGAAGGACACCTGGGTGAACGTTGTGAACACCGTCAGCCTTAACCCCCAGGGGAAGAACTCCCCTGTGCATATACCCATAGAGAATGTGGCCGTAAACGGCGAGATCTGGCCGGGGTATCTGGACATCGGCCTGCACGACACTATGAAGGACCTGTTCGTGAACTTCATCGGCGCGGTGGTGTTCTCCGTTATCGGCATGATATATATCATGGGCCGGGGCACCGGGCGCTTTGCCCCGCGGTTCATCCCACGGCTCAAGGAGAACGAGCTGCCCGCCCCGGAGAAGGGGAACAAAAAAGAGGAGCGGCCAAGCCTTCTGGAGCCCATCGCCCTTGAGGGCCCCGAGAGCCAGGGCGGCCCGGAGCTCCAGGACCTCTATACCCGGGACGGCAAGTTCACCGGGGAGACCATAGAGCGGGACAGCGGCGGCAAGGGGGAGTTCTTCACCCTGGGCGTGCACGCCTATATATATGACGGCAATGGCCGCTTCCTTCTGCAAAAGCGCTCGGAAAACAAGAAATTCCGGCCCGGACAGTGGGAGATAACCATGGGCCATGCCCTAGCCGGGGAGACCGCCATAGAATGTCTTAACCGCGAGATAAAGGAGGAGCTGGGCGTGCAGCTGCCCATGGAGGACTATATCAAAGTATACCGCTGGATAGAGACCGGCGGCCACAGCTTCGCCGACGTTTTCTTCGTCCGCGCGGACCTGGACGAGAGCGCCCTTACTCTGCAAAAGGAGGAGGTCACCGGCCTTCAGTGGGTCACAAAGGACGAGGTCCTAGAGTTTGTGGGAAAGATGGACTATAGGACAGAGAGCTATAGGGCCGTGGTTTCTGAGTATATCAGGAACTGTATATAATAAAAAATAACCCGAAGGAGAGATTAAAAATGGAAACAGCTGTCAGCACAAAGCAGGGTAAGGTGGAGGGCTTCCTGTCCGGCGGGGCCGTGGTGTTCAAGGGCATACCCTACGCCGCGCCGCCGGTGGGGGAGCTGCGCTTTCGCCGCCCCCAGGAGCATGAGCCCTGGGAGGGGGTGTTAAGCTGTAAGGAGTTCGGCTGCTCCTGCCCCCAGGCGGACCTGAGCGGCATGGACCTTTACGGCAGGGAGTTCTACGACCAGCCCATGCCCGCCCTCAGTGAGGACTGCCTGTACCTGAACGTCTGGACGCCGGAGAGCGCCGCGCCTGACGCGAAGCTTCCGGTGATGTTCTGGATACACGGCGGGGCCTTCATGCACGGCACCGGCAGCGAAAAGGAGTTCGACGGTGAGGACATGGCCCGGCGGGGAGTTCTTCTTGTCACCATCAACTATAGGGTGAACGCCTTTGGCTTTTTTGCCCACCCGGGGCTGGAAAAGGAAAACGAGGAGCAGGTCTCCGGCAACTACGGCATACTGGACCAGATAGCCGCCCTCAAGTGGGTACGGGAGAATATAGCCGGCTTCGGCGGCGACCCGGAGAACATCACCATCTTCGGCCAGTCCGCAGGCTGCATGAGCGTGCAGGCCATCATCTCCTCAAAGCTCGCAGAGGGTATGTGCCGCCGCGCAATATTGCAAAGCGGCGGCGGTCTGCACAGCCTGCACGAGACCCCCTCCAGAGAGCAGGCCCATGAGAGCGGGAGAAAGCTTATGGAGCACCTGGGGGTCTCCACCATAGCGGAGCTACGGGAGGTCCCAGCAGAAAAGCTTCGGGACGCGGCCTACGCCGTCTCCGGCCAGAGCCTCTCCTGGACCCCCCACGTGGACGGCTGGCTGCTGGAGGGCACCACCGACAGCGCGGCTCTTGATGGAAAGATACACGACATACAGTACATGATAGGCTCCCTGGCCGACGATATCGGCGGCGACGACCTGCTGCAAAGGGCCGGGGCCGAGTTCTGCCAGAACCAGCTGAAGCTGGGCCGCGCCCCCGCCTATATGTACTACTTCACCAGAAGGCTCCCCGGCGACAGCGCCGGAGCCTTCCACTCGGCGGAACTCTGGTACGTGTTTAACACCCTCTCCCGCTGCTGGCGGCCCTGGGAGGACAGGGACCGGGAGCTGGCGGACCGTGTGGCCGGGTACTGGACCAACTTCGCGAAGAACGGCGACCCCAACGCCCCCGCCCTTCCCCGCTGGGAGCCATATACCGCAGAGGGACAGAAGTGCATACTTGAATAGGAAAAGGTGGAGCGCCGTGCGACGCTCCACCTATGTTTTTGCGATTTAGCTTGACAAACCTATCAGCTTAGTGGTATTATAATCATAGCGAAGCGCATATGCTGAAGGGACAGCGAATCTACAGAATTGGAGGGGTATTATGAGCAGGATATTTACCTCGGCCGACCAACTTATCGGCCACACACCTTTACTGGAGCTTAGAAGGCTCGAGGAAAAGCTTGGGCTTCAGGCAAGGCTTATCGCAAAGCTGGAGGCCATGAACCCCGCCGGCAGCGTAAAGGACCGGGTGGCAAGGGCCCTGCTGGACGACGCGGAGAAGCACGGGATTTTGAAGCCGGGTTCCGTCATAATAGAGCCTACTTCGGGCAACACCGGCATCGGCCTGTGCGCGGTGGCGGCAGCCAGAGGGTACCGGGTGATTATTGTCATGCCCGAGACCATGAGCGCGGAGCGGCGGCTCCTCATGAAGGCCTACGGCGCGGAGCTGGTGCTCACCGAGGGCGGAGCCGGTATGGCAGGGGCCATAGCTAAGGCGGAGGCGCTCCACAAGGATATGCCAGGCAGCTTCATACCCGGGCAGTTTGTGAACCCCTCTAACCCCGCCGCCCACTTTATGACCACAGGGCCGGAGATATGGGAGGACACCGAGGGGAACATAGACGTATTTGTGGCCGGCGTGGGCACCGGCGGCACCATCACCGGCACGGGCAAATACCTCAAAGGGCTGAACCCCCGCATCAAAATAGTCGGCGTGGAGCCCGACGGCTCCCCCGTGCTCAGCGGCGGGCAGGCGGGCCCCCACAAGATACAGGGCATAGGGGCCGGGTTTATCCCCGAGACGCTGGACGCTTCCGTTATGGATGAAGTGGTCCGGGTAAAGGACAAGGACGCTTTTGAGCTCTCCCGGCTCATGGGCAGGACCGAGGGTTTCCTGGTGGGTATCTCCTCCGGGGCAGCCCTCTGGGCCGCTGTGGAGCAGGCGAAGCTGCCGGAGAACAGGGGAAAAACCCTTGTGGCGCTGCTGCCCGACGGTGGGGACAGATATCTTTCTACGGAACTTTATGGGGAATAGCCCCAGATATCCCCTATATCTATATAAATCCTTGCAGGAATTTTAGATTAGGTCTGGTATTAAATGTAAAAGTATGCTACAATGGGCTTACGACTTTCGCTGCGCGAAGTCGCAGCCTATTTGCTTTTTAAGGAGTGTTCGGCACATGGTATATTTCCCCGTCCTACTTTTCTGCACAGCCGGCCTATTTATGGCCCTTTTGCAGGAGCGCTATCGAATGCTTGCCACCGTGGGCATAATGGCGGGGGCGTATATCATAGCCGCTGTGGCCGCGTCCCTTCTCGGCGGCAAATTTGAGGGGCCTGTAATCTCCATACACGGCCCGGCCCTGGCGGGGACCTTGATACTGCTGGCCGCTTCGGTATTCGTGCACCAGAACAATATACTCCAGCAGCTTTTTGTGGCCGTGCTCTCCATGGCTAACCTCAGCTTTCTGATGCTTTTCCTTCCGCTGCTTCTGGGGGCAATGCCCTTTGGCGTGGCCGGGGCCCCGGGCGGGGTGATATCCGTTCTGGCAACCCTGCTCTTTTTCCTGCTCATGGGGCTTTGCCTCTACCGGCCCATGGAGCGCTTCGGCCAGAGAGGGCCCTCCCTGTTCTTATGCGGCATGACGGTCCTGTCCCTTATTCTGTACCTTTTATGTATAGGGAAGCTGGACATGGTCTTTGGCCTTGAGAGCCCTGGCCGCCGGCTTTTCCTGGCGGCGCTTGTCTACTGCGCGCTCATCTTCTGCTTTCGGAGCATCTATCAGGCGGGCCGCTGGCAGTCCCAGGCCGCCCGGCAGGAGTCCCGGGAGAAGATGATAGCGCTCCAGTCCGCCGACTACCTGGATATACTGGCGGCGGTGCGGCAGGTGCGCGCCGCCCATAAAAACGGCGAGTACGCTTTAGATACCGTGGCCCAGCTTTTAAGGGACGGCCAGGAGGGTGAGGTGCCGGACTATATCGCCTCCTATAAGCGCACGGCCCTTGGCAACCCCATTCTGGGCCGGTACAACGAGAACCCCTACCTGAACGCGGTCATAGCCACAAAGGCGGCCTTTGCCGCCCAGAACCGGATAGACTTCGAGTGCAACGCCGCTGCAATGGAGGTGCCGGTCAGAACCGCCGAGCTCTGCATCATGACCGACGAGCTGCTGACTCGGGCGGCAAACGACGCGGCCGCCTGGGAAGGCCCCCGGCGGCTGCGGTTCACGGCCATCCCTGGGGAGGACACGCTGAGGCTTGAGGTGGTCTTTACCGGGGAGCTCCCCAAAAGGGAAAAGTTCTCCATAAAGGGCAGACAGTTCAGGGACCTTCTTAACTGGCTGTTTGACGACCCGGCCCCGGAGGAAACAGAGCTCAAGGGGCTTGATAACTCCGCCGAGATCGTCCTGTCCTACAGCGGCAGCCTTACAGTATCCGAAGCGGAGGACGGCGTAATTATCCGGGCCGCACTGAGATTCTAAAGCATGAGAATATAGTTATGGGAGGAAAACATATGAGCAGCAACACCGCACTGACCGAGCAGGTACTCCTGGCCTTTGGCTGGTCGAAGGACGCGCGGGTACGCGTCCTTTCCGGCGGGCATATCAACGACACATATCTGGTGAACGAAAGGCTCGTCCTGCAGAGGATAAACCACTTCGTCTTCCCAAACCCCGGCGACATCATGGACAATATGCTGGGCGTCACAAGGTTCCTCCGGGAGAAAGTGCTGGCCCGGGGCGGCGACCCCGACAGGGAGATACTCCAGATCGTACCCACCGCCGCCGGAGAGCCCATGTACATCGACGAAGCCGGCAACTACTGGCGCTGCACCCTGCATATAGACGGCACGGCCTCCTATGAGACCCCGGACAGCACCGAGATGCTCTATGAGGCCGGTCGGGCCTTCGGGGATTTTCAGGCCCAGCTCTCCGGCTATCCCGCCGGGACCCTGCACGAGATAATCCCCGATTTCCACAACACGCCGGTACGCCTGCAGCAGCTAAGGGACGCCGCCAAGGCCGACCCAAAGGGCCGCCTTTTCGAGGTACAGGCGGAGCTGGATTTTGCCCTTGCCCGGGAGGAGCGCGCGGGGCTTCTGATGGGCCTGTTGAAGCAGGGCGCGCTCCCGCTGAGGGTCACCCATAACGATACGAAGATGAGCAATATTCTCTTTGACAGCGAGACCAAAAAGGCCGTCTGCGTCATAGACCTGGACACGGTGATGCCGGGGCTTACGGCCTTTGACTTCGGCGACTCTATCCGCGCCGGGGCCTCCACCGCCGCCGAGGACGAGACCGACCTCGGTAAGGTTAAATTTGACCTGGAGCTCTACAAGGCCTATACCCGGGGGTTCCTGTCCTCGGCGGGCTCCGCCCTCACTGAAAAGGAACTCCTGACCCTCCCCGACGGAGCCTGGGCCATGACCTTCGAGGTGGGCACAAGGTTCCTTGCGGACTATCTGAACGGCGACGTGTACTTCCGCGTGAAGCACCCCCGGCAGAACCTGGACCGGGCCCGCAACCAGTTCCACCTGGCTTTGCAGATGGAGCGGCAGCGGGAGGAGATGGGGCGGATAGTGCGGGAGGCTGTGGGGAAATAACCATGCCGAAGCGCTCCCTTATAAAGCTCCTCATACTGTCCCTGGTCTCCTTGGGGACAGTTATCACATACACCGTCCTCTACGCGGCGGATATCCACCGGCTGGGGGAGGCCGGGACCCCCGGCGTGCCAAGGGTACTGGTCCTTGCCTATTTCATCATCTACCCCGCGCTCTGCGTCTGCGTGGGGTCTGTAAGCGGCACAGAGGGGGCGCTATATGGGCTTTCTCCCGGCGGCGGTCGCGCTTTTGATATCCCTATGCGTGTTCAACCTCGGCATGGTATTTCCCTATGCCGCCCTCGGCTACGCGTCCTTCGCCATCTCGTATTTTATGAGCGCCCACGGCGGGC
>ERZ777305.1078-NODE-1078-length-36893-cov-9.444405_pt1 | contig 36893 bp, 26 predicted proteins | sample MGYA00374965_ERZ777305 | MGnify/ENA primary metagenome ERZ777305 (study PRJEB29328, sample SAMD00013331) | mouse gut metagenome | study: EMG produced TPA metagenomics assembly of the Metagenome analysis of fecal microbiota from mouse which was promoted... | reverse complement strand
CTCAATGCTACGAAAAGAGAGGCTGCGCCGTAAAACTGAATTACGACACAGCCTCGTGTCGGTATTATATACTGTGGATTATTCGGAGCACTTGGCTGCGATGTATTCGCGGTTGAGTCGGGCTATATTGCTCAGAGGAATGTTCTTGGGGCATTCGGCGGCGCAGGCTCCTGTGTTGGTGCAGTTGCCGAAGCCGAGTTCGTCCATCTTGCGTACCATGGCGCGGGCGCGGCGCTTGCGCTCTACCTGGCCCTGGGGCAGGAGTGCGAACTGGCTTACCTTGGCCGATACGAAGAGCATTGCGGAGCCGTTCTTGCAGGCTGCCACGCAGGCGCCGCAGCCGATACATGTGGCGGAGTCCATGGCAACGTCGGCCACTTCCTTGCTGATGGGGAGGCTATTTGCGTCCTGAGCGCCGCCGCAGTTGAACGACACGTAGCCGCCGGCCTGCTGGATTTTATCGAATGCGTTGCGGTCTACCATAAGGTCGCGAATCACGGGGAACGCGGCCGAGCGCCAAGGCTCGATTGTGATGGTGTCGCCGTCGTTGAACTTGCGCATGTGGAGCTGGCAGGTAGTGATGCCCTGAACGGGACCGTGGGGGTGTCCGTTGATGTAGAGCGAACACATACCGCAGATGCCTTCGCGGCAGTCGCTGTCGAATACTACGGGTTCTTCGCCTTTCTCAACGAGCTGCTGGTTGAGCATATCGAGCATTTCGAGGAAGCTGCTGCCTGTCGAAACGTTGTCGAGGTGGTAGTTGACGAACTGTCCTTTCTCCTTGGGACCACGTTGACGCCAAATTTTCAGATTTACGCTGATTGTATTTTCCATTATTATATGTAAAGTATTTGGTAGGGCTGCCCGGCACCGGGTGTGCGATTCCGGGCTGCCCCGCGTGGTTTATCGATTAGGACTTGTAGTTACGCGTCTGTACCTGGATTGCCTCGTATTTGAGGGGCTCTTTGACGAGAATGGGCTTCTCAGTGTCGCCAGTGTACTTCCAGCACGAAACGTACATATACTGGTCGTCGCGGCGTGCTGCCTCGCCGTCGGCAGTCTGGTATTCTTCGCGGAAGTGGGCGCCGCACGATTCGTTGCGGTTGAGGGCGTCGATAGCCATCATTCGTGCTATTACGAGGAAGTCCTCGAGGCGCAGAGCCTTTTCAAGCTCGGTGTTGAGGTCGTCGGCTTGGCCTACTACGCGGAGGTCGGAGTAGAATTCCTTGCGTACTTCTTCGATTTCGTCGAGAGCCTTGACAAGACCCTGAAGTGTGCGACCCATGCCTACGAGGTTCCACATCACGTGGCCGAGGCGCTTGTGAATTTCGTCGGGGCTCTTGGTCCCCTTGATGTTCATAAGCTTCTCGATGCGTGCGCGCACGTCGGCTTCGGCTTTGTCGAATTCGGGAGCCGAAGTGCTGAAGCGGGGCACCTTGATCTGGTCGCTGAGGTAGTTCTGCATTGTGTAGGGAAGCACGAAGTAACCGTCGGCAAGACCCTGCATGAGCGCGGAAGCTCCGAGGCGGTTTGCGCCGTGGTCGGAGAAGTTGCACTCGCCGATAGCGAAGAGGCCCTTGACGGATGTCTGGAGCTCGTAGTCCACCCAGATGCCGCCCATGGTGTAGTGGCTGGCGGGGAAAATCATCATCGGGGTTTCGTAGGGGTTGTCATCGCTGATCATCTGGTACATGTCGAAGAGGTTGCCGTAGCGGTCGCGTACCACGTCTTCGCCAAGGCGCTGGATAGCGTACTTGAAGTCGAGGTATACGGCGTTGCCGGTACCTACGCCGTAGCCTGCGTCGCAGCGTTCTTTGGCGGCACGGCTGGCGATGTCGCGGGGGCAGAGGTTACCGAAGGCGGGATAGCGGCGTTCGAGGTAGAAGTCGCGGTCTTCGTCGGGTATGTCGGTGGGTTTCTTCTTGCCTGCGCGGATAGCTTCGGCATCTTCTTTCTTGGCTGGTACCCAGATGCGGCCGTCGTTGCGGAGCGACTCGCTCATAAGGGTGAGCTTGCTCTGGTCTTCGCCGTGTACGGGTATACAGGTGGGGTGTATCTGGGTGAAGGCGAGGTTCGACAGATATGCGCCTTTCTTGAAAGCCTGAACGGCGGCAGAGCCGTTGCAGCCCATAGCGTTTGTCGACAGGAAGAATGCACGGCCGTAACCGCCGGTGGCGAGCACCACGGCGTGTGCGGCGTAGCGTTCGATTTCGCCGGTGACGAGGTTGCGGACGATGATACCGCGTGCGCGGCCGTCGATTATTACCACGTCGAGCATCTCGCGGCGGTTGAAAGAGCGAACGGTGCCCTTTTCAATCTGGCGGTTGAGCGAGCTGTAGGCGCCAAGCAGGAGCTGCTGGCCGGTCTGGCCTTTGGCGTAGAATGTACGGCTTACCTGAGCGCCGCCGAAAGAACGGTTGGCGAGGAGGCCGCCGTATTCGCGGGCGAAGGGAACGCCCTGCTGCACGCACTGGTCGATGATGTTGTTGGAAACTTCGGCAAGACGGTACACGTTGGCTTCGCGCGAGCGGAAGTCGCCGCCTTTAACAGTGTCGTAGAAGAGGCGGTATACGGAGTCGCCGTCGTTCTGATAGTTCTTGGCAGCGTTGATACCGCCCTGTGCGGCGATGGAGTGCGCGCGGCGGGGGCTGTCCTGAATGCAGAAGTTGTATACGTTGAAGCCCATTTCGCCGAGTGTCGAGGCTGCGGAGGCGCCTGCGAGGCCGGTACCTACGACGATGATGTCGAGGTTGCGCTTGTTGGCGGGGTTTACAAGGTGCTGGTGGGCTTTGTAGTTGGTCCATTTCTCAGCGATAGGACCTTCAGGAATCTTGGAGTCGATAGTGTACTCAGGCAGATTGCCGGTTTCGATGTCGGCGAAGTCCTGCATGATGGGGCTGGAGTCTATCATGCCCTCAAGGTTGAGTTTCTGTGCCATATCTCTGAGCGATTATTGATTGTTTTCGGGTGTTTGGGTTTGTTTCATAGACTCTGCGCGCTTAGCCTGCGAGCTTACGAACGAAGCGAACTGTGAAAGCTGGCTGAGCTGGGGTGTCTTAACGTCGGGTGCCTGTGTTTCGGCATATTTGGCGATAGCTTCTGCGCGGTCGGCATAGCTCTGTCCTTTTTCTGCGAAGAAGGTTATCTGGGCCTCCATGTCGGTCTGGTCGAGAGCGGCTGTTTCAGCCTGGAACTCTTCGATCAGGCCTTCGGCCTTGTCGCTCCAGAATTCGGCGTACTGGGCCTGAAGGGCGTTGTCGGTAAGGAAGAATTTGCTGTGAGCCTGTACGGTGAAGGTGATGGCCTGAGCAATGAACAGGAGCACTACCACGGAAGTCCACCAGCAGGCGATGGTCTTAAGACGGGGCAGCCATGTGGTGTTGTTCCAGCCGCATGTCTGGAACATCGACCAGAAGCCGTGGTTCATGTGGAACCAGAGAGCCACGAAGCCGATGATGTACACCACGGGAGTCCACCACTGCTCGAAGGCAAGCTGGAGGAAGAGTGTTCCGAGAGCGGGAGATGCGGGAGCGTCGCCTACCATCGGAAGTGCGTCGAGATCGTGGGAGATGAGTTCCTGAAGCTGCATCTTGGCCCAGAACTGAACCATGTGCACGGCAAGGAATGCGAGAACGACGATGCCGAGAACGAGCATGTTCTTCGATGACCATTCCACACCGGGGGTATGGGCCGTTACGGCATAGCGGTCGTTGCCACGGGCGTTACGGTTCTGCACTGTGAGCCACAGGGCGTAAACGATATGGAGGATGAACAGAAACGCAAGGCCGGCCGATGCTGCCAGGGCGTACCAGTTCGCACCGAGGAATTCGCACACCATATTGTAGGCGGCGGGCCAGAACAGTGCTACCGAGTTCATCAACACGTGAAAAGTTACGAATAGGACGAGGCATGCGCCGGTAATGGCCATCATGAACTTACGCCCTATAGATGAGCTTGTTAACCACATAAGATGATTGATTTTGTTGAATTTATGAATTGTTTGTGTTTTTGTCGGTGGTTTTTCTAAGGTGCAAATTTAGCAATCTTTCACTTTAGCCGCAACTTATTCTCCAAAAAAAGCGGAAAATTAGTGCTGCGAATCCTGCCTGCGCGCCTTGCTGTTGGTGACCAGCCATACGCCGCTGAAAATAAGCGCCACAGCCAGCGCCTTTGCCGGTGTGAACACGTCAAGCCCCATACAGATTCCCAAGGCCGAGGCCACTACGGGCTGCACGTAGTTGTACATGCCTACGAGAGTGGGGCGCAGCGCTTTCTGCCCCACCATCACCAGTATGTAGGAGCCGAAAGTGGCGCCGGCCACAATGTAGGCTATTCCGGCTATCTCGCTGCCCTCCATGAGGCTCCAGTGTGTGGCGGCGAGAGCGGGGGAGGATAGGGGCAGCACCGCCAGTGTGGCGAAAAGGAACATCCATTTCATCAGCGTGACAAGGGAATACCGTCTGATGAAGTTACGGTACAGGGTCAGGTACAGCGCGTAGCTGAATTGCGCGCAGAATACCAGCAGGTCGCCGAGCGTCGGGTTTGAGCCTCCCGATGTCCGGGAACCGGCGCTGAGCACGAGTATCAGCGCACCTGTCGCCCCGAGCAGTATGCCGCCCGCTTTCTTAAGAGTTATGGGTTCTTTGAGTATTATGGCCGCCAGCACCATCACCCACATAGGCATAGTGGTGGTGATTATCGAGGCCTCGCCGGGAGATGTAAGGCCGACACCGAATATGAAACAGCCCTGATTGAACACTATGCCGAGCAAGGCAGCGCCGGCGAGCCTCAGGAGGTCGGCGGCAGGCACATGCTCCTTGGGCCGGAAGCACGACAGAATCCAGAACAGCACGGCGGCGCCGGCTATGCGGCAGTTGGTGACAAGCAGAGGCGTCACCACGCCTGATGCCATCACGAGTTTCGCCACCGGCGACATAAGCCCCCACATAAGGTTCGCCCCGAACATGGCCACATGGCCCCTTGCCTGCACTCTGTCCATCTATAGCACGGCTTCAATGTTTTGTACTTCCCTGTTCCTGCTCCTGTCTTTGCCGAAAGGATTATTGAACTGGTGGTTTGAGTTGAACCTTAGCTGGTGGTTGAATGTGAAACACACAAGGATGAAGAGGTCCAGCGGAATGGGGGCGTCGTTGTAATGTTCTCTGAATCGGATATATGCATCCCTGTCTGTCTTGTTTAGTCCCCACTCGCGGATTGTGGTGTCGATATATTGGAATATATTGTCTGCGTTTTGGTTTTGAAATTCGCGCATAATGTCGATAAGGTGGTAGTTGACATCGTTGGCGATTTTGTGTTCGGCTGAGGTGTTTATAAATACGTCCCCGCCTCCGCAGAACATATCGACGAAAGTGTGTATGTTGTCGGGAAAGATGCTGAGCAACTCGTTTATGATCCGATATTTATTCCCTATATAGTTGAAAGGCGATTTATGTGGCATATCCTATTTCTTTACAAACAGGAAAAGTTCTTCCTCGAGGCCGACGGAGTTGTTGGGTATTTTGTTTTTATATCGCCTGTATGGCCGGGTCAGAAGTTTGAACGAATCTTCGGCAGCATAGGCGCGGCACAGTTCTTCGAGAGTGGCGGACGGCAGCAGGCTCTCGTTGTTATAGCTAATCATTATGTGTCGGGCATTAGCCCCTGATATTAGATTTTCGAAAGCTTCCGTCACGGTTCTTTTTGAACAGAACGGCGACTTTATTTCGCTATACGGGCGCAGGCCGGTCACTCCGCTTATCTGTGGGTAGTCGTAGCGGGCTATTGTTTCGAGTATGTGGTAGTTGGGGCTGTAGTCGCGCTCGTTGTAGGGCGGATCGGCATAGAGCATGTCTGCAGGAAGCTGTATTATGTCCCTGTAGTCCTGATTGTAGCACGTGCAATTTCGTTCTTCTTCGATTATGCTGTGATGTGTGAGTGTGAGGTCGTTGTAAGTGCGCTTGTCCCAATGTTTCAGATATGCGGCGTATACACCTGTTATGTTTGCGACATAAGGGATAGCGTGTAGCAGGGCGGCGAGAAGATAGTAGTATTCGTCATCATTTATCAGGTCGCGCCGTTTCCATTGCTCTATGGTAAGGCGTATTATGTCGATTTTTACAGCATTTTTGGGCTGGAAGTACATCCTGCTGCAAGTGTCGGACGGCGAGTAATTGTTTGTTATGAAGAATTCTGTGGGGGAGAACGGACTGTCTTCGGCTTTCAGATTGTTGAGATACTCGACAGGGTCTTTTATGCCGAGTTTTTCAAAGCGCGGTTTTCCGTGTATGCCGTGCGTGCCCCGGCTAAGAACATAGCTGAAGTACAATATGTCGTTGCTAATGGTGTCATACCCATTGTTCAGCAAATAGCCCGACACAACGCCGGAACCGGCGAATACGTCGCTCACAGACCTCACATCGGGAGCATGGGCAGCTATCGCTTCCCCTATGAAATCGACTAATAGTCTTTTGCTTCCGATGTATCTCACTTTAGCATTCAGGTTACTTTTACCGATGCAAAGGTAGGAATTTTTTTCGTAATTTAGGCGGGGTATATGCGGAAGCCCGGGAGTCCGCATTGTGGCAGACGCCCGGGCAGATGGCTGTGAGGGAGGCTATTGGGGGATTACGATGCCGCTTCCGTCGGGGGATATGCGGTATGTCTTGGATATGTTGCCGTCCTTGTGCTTGACGCTGATGTATATGTCGTCCTTCGAGATTGTGAAGTTGTCGATGTAGGCGTTTTCTTTGTAGCCGGAGGCTTCGAGAGCTTCGTTGCAGTAAAGAGGCAGTTTGTCAAGGTAGGGTTTTATGTCGTTATATGTGAAGAGAATATCTTTGTAGCCTTCGTAGGTGTCGATTAAGTCGCTTTCGAGTCTGGTCGACACGATGAGGTCGAATTTCTCGCACATGTTCCGGCGGTCTTTCATGTCGGTCCAGAGGTATTCTTCCATTTTGTTCTTGTCGGAGGGCGAGACAATCTGGATTTTCACATTTGCGATGTGGTCGCCGGGTTTGTAGATGAAAGATGTGGTGATTTCTGCAAATTCGACCTTGGTGGAGTCGGTGCCGGCCTGTGCGAGTATGTCGCCGATTTTTGCCTGTAGTTCTCCGGGAGTGTCGCCCACGATGTCTTCAGGCAGAGGGCCGGGGTTGAGCATTTGGCAGGAGGCTGCCGGCATCAAGGCCAGGAAGATGGCGCACAGAGATTTGATTAATACTTTTTTCATCTTGCTTCAATCTGATTTATATGTTGGTAAAGGTTGCGTCGGAGTATGTTTGGCAGTGGTGTCAATTGGTTTTGTGGCGCAAAGTTAGGCAAAAAAAGCATAAAAACAAACCGATTGGTTTGTTTTTGCCTTGCCGTAGCGGAAGTACCCTCGGCGCCGGAACCTTGCTGCGGTACGACATTTTGCCGTGCCCAGTGGCGGCTTTTGCGAAAATTGTCGGTTTTTTATTGCTTGCCGGGTCGTGGTGTCTGATTTTTTTGTATTTTTGCGCCTAAACCAAAACACATTATGCTTATGAAAGGATTACGCTATCTTCCTCTTCTGGCTGTAATGCTTCCCGGCCTTGCTTCTGCTTCGAAATACAAGTACGAAACGGTGCCCGGCGACCCTTTGCAGACACAGATGTACACACTGCCAAATGGCCTTAAGCTCTTTATGAGCGTCAATAAGGACCAGCCACGTATTCAGACATATATCGCCGTGCGCGTGGGAGGCAAAAACGACCCGGCAGAAACAACCGGCCTTGCACACTACTTCGAGCATCTTATGTTCAAGGGCACGGAACAGTTCGGAACCAGCGATTATGCCGCCGAGAAGCCGCTGCTCGACCGCATCGAGGCTCTTTTTGAAACATATCGCCGCACCACCGACAGCACCGAGCGTGCCCGCATATACCGCGAAATCGACTCTGTGAGCTACGAGGCGTCGAAAATAGCTATCCCCAACGAGTACGACAAGCTGATGAGCGCTATCGGCGCAAACGGCTCCAACGCGTATACGAGCTACGACGTAACCTGCTATGTGGAGGACATTCCTTCCAACCAGATAGATAACTGGGCGCGCATACAGGCCGACCGTTTCGAGCATCCGGTACTGCGAGGATTCCACACCGAGCTGGAAACCATCTACGAGGAGAAAAACATGTCGCTGACCAAGGACAGCCGCAAGGTATACGAGAAGTTGCTGTCCACTCTCTACCCCTCGCACCCCTATGGCTCGCAGACTGTGCTCGGCACACAGGAGAACCTGAAAAATCCGTCGATTACCAATGTCAAGAACTACCATAAGCAGTGGTACGTTCCCAATAATATGGCCATATGCCTCTCGGGCGATTTCGACCCCGACAATATGGTTGATATAATCACGAAGTACTTCGGCCACCTGAAGCCTAACAAGAACCTGCCCCGCCCCGAACTGCCTTCCGAGAAGCCGTTTACCTCGCCCAAGGTGGTGGAGATTCTCGGCCCGGAGGCTGAGAATGTGACTGTGGCATGGCGCGTTCCCGAGGCTTCCCACAGCGACATGCTCACGCTTCAGGTTATGGACCATGTGCTTTGCAACGGCCGCACCGGTATCTTCGACCTCAATGTGACTCTGCCTCAGACAGTGCTCGGAGGCAGTGCCTATGTGATGGGCCAGGCTGATGCGGGCGCCTATGTGATGAGCGGACGACCCAAGGCCGGACAGACTCTCGACGAGGTGAAGGACATACTCCTTGAGCAGGCCGACAAACTGCGCAAGGGCGAGTTTTCCGACGATCTTGTGGAGGCTGTGAAGGCAAACCTGAAGCTTACCGTGCAGAGAAGCCTTACGAGCAATGATTCGCGTGCCGACCAGTATGTGCAGGCTTTTGTCAACGGTGTGCCTTGGGCTGACGAAGTGGCAAAGCTCGAATCCCTCGATAAGATTACCAAGGCCGACGTCGTGGCTGCGGCTAACAAGTACCTCCTCCCGCAAGGGTATGCCGTGCTCTACAAGCGCAAGGGAGAAGACCCCAACGAGCTTAAGATTGCCAAGCCCCAGCTCACCCCCATCGTGATGAACCGCGACAAGACATCGCCTTTCCTTGCCGAGATTCAGAATTCGGTAGTAGAACCTATCGAGCCTGTTTTTGCCGACTACGCCAAGGATTTGGCAACATATAAGGCCAAGAAGAATGTGCCGGTAATCTATATGCCGAACACCAAGAACGACATCTTCCAGCTAATCTATGTGTATGACCTCGGCACATATGCCGATTCGCTGCTGCAGTTCGCGCCGGCGCTCATTGGCTATTGCGGAACAAACGATATGACTCCCGAGCAGGTTAAGAACGAGTTCTACAAGCTCGCTTGCTCGTTCTCGTACTCCGGCTCCGGCGAGCGCACATATGCCGTTATAAGCGGTCTGAGCGAGAATATGGACAAGGCTGTGGCTCTCTATGAAAAAGTGCTTGCCAACGCGGTGCTTCCCGCCGACGCATACAAGGCTTTTGTCGACCGTCAGGAAAAAGGCCGTGCCGACAGCAAGCTTAATCAGGGCGCGAACTTCAGCAAGCTCATATCGTATGTGACCTACGGTGACAACAATCCCGGCAAGGCTGAAATACCCGTCGAAACTCTTCGCAGCATCGAGCCGCAGGAGTTTGTGAAGGCTCTCCGCCGTCTTAATGATTACGAACAGGCCGTTATATACTGGGGCAATGCTCCCGCCAAGGAGGTGGTGAAGCTTGTCGACAAGACTCATCCTCTCGCTGCCAAGCTCAAGCCTGTGCCCACAGAGATGAAATACAAGCAGCTCCAGCCGACAGAAACCACTATCTATATCGCGCCCTACAAGGCCAAGCAGCTCTATATGGTGGGATATTCCAACCGTGGCGACCTCTTCGACGCTGCCAAGGAGCCGATGCGCACCTTATACAACGAGTATTTCGGCGGCTCGATGAATGCCATTGTCTTCCAGGAAATGCGCGAAAGCCGCTCGCTGGCTTACTCGGCATGGGCCGGAATGAACCGTCAGAGCAAGGCCGGGCGCCCATATGTATATATGAGCCAGATTGCGACGCAGAACGACAAACTGATGGACGCCATTGCCGCTTTCGATGAGATTATAAACGAAATGCCGCGCAGCGAGGCCGCATTCCAGCTTGCAAAGGCCGGACTCGACGCCCGTTGCCGCACCGAGCGCGACATCAACGACGATATGGCTTTCAGCTACTTGGCCAACAAGGCTCTCGGATATGACCACGACCCGCGTCGCGAAATCTTCGAGCTTCTTCCCAAGGTAACTCTCGACGACCTCGAAGCATTCCAGAAAGAGAACGTGAAAGGACGCGTGTTCAACATCGGCATACTCGGCGATGTTGACGAACTGCCCATCGACGAGCTGCGCAAGCTCGGCAAGGTGGTAATGCTTACCACGGAAGACATCTTCGGATATTGATACCACGGCGCGAAAGCGCTTGCAGATAAAACCTCGGGCAGCACGGCAATCACGGCGTGCTGCCCGAAATTTTTTATGTCTTGTTATGCAACATTCCCCAATAAAAATGTAGCTCCACCACACTTATTCCCCAATAAAAGTGTGTCAAACTCCCATTTATTCCCCAATAAAAATGTGGTGTTTTGTTGTTTTGCTCTGATGCTTAGTTGTTTAGCTTCTTGTGGATATTTATGGCATATAAATAAGCGCCCCCGGCCTTAGTTTTGGAGCTGAAAGACGGGGACTGTGCAATTTTTCTTTATAAAAAAATTTTGAGGTGACTACCGGGGCCAGCAGTCGGTTTTGTCGGCGAGTTCGGGGATCGTGGAGCGGTGGTACTGCGGGTTTTGTCCGCGTCGGCGTTGGGCGGTGTAGTCGTTGAGGAGCCTTACGGCGAATCGTCCCAGCACGATTATGGCCGCGAGGTTGCAGAGCGTCATCAGCCCCATGAAGACATCGGCAAGGCTCCACGCGAGTTCGAGCGATGTTACCGAGCCGACCATCACCATGGCGCCGACAGCGAGCCTGTAGGCGGCCACGGGCCAGCGGCGTTTGCATATGAACTGTAGGTTGGTTTCTCCGTAGTAGTAATTCGACACGATGCTTGTGAATGCGAACAGAAACACTGCCACAGCCACGAACGTCGACCCTGCCGTGCCTACTTCGGCTTCGAGCGATGCCTGGGTGAGCGCGATGCCCGATGTGCCGTTGCCAAGCACGCCGCTGAAGAGGATTATGAACGCCGTGCAGGTGCATATGATTATGGTGTCGGTAAACACGGCGAATGATTGCAGCAGTCCCTGCTTTACGGGGTGGCTTACCGATGCTGTGGCCGCCACGTTCGGTGCGGAGCCTTCGCCGGCCTCGTTGCTGAACAGTCCGCGCTTTATTCCCATCATAAGGGCCGAGCCAACGCCGCCGCCGAGCGCCGCGCTGCCTGTGAAAGCCTCACTCACTATCGATGACAGTACTACCGGCAGTTTGCCGATATTGAGGGCTATCACGGTGATCGCAAGTAGAATATAAAGAATGGCCATCACGGGCACTACAATTTCGCTGAAACGCGATATGCGCTGTATTCCGCCCCATATCACGGCGAGCGTGCCTACGGTTATTATGGCTCCGAACCATGCCGGATTCCAGCCGAACGATACGGCTGCGGCTGCCGTCATAGTGTTGGCTTGCACGGAGTTGAAGGCAAGCCCGAAGGTGATGGTGATAAGCACGGCGAAAGTCACCGCCCACCATCTGCACCCTATGCCTTTGAGTATGTAGTAGGCCGGGCCTCCTTTGAAAGAGCGTTCGCCACGTTCTTTAAAGAGTTGTGCCAATGTAGACTCCACGAAGGCCGAGGCAGCTCCGAGAAGGGCTATTACCCACATCCAGAAAACCGAGCCTGCGCCTCCGATCGCAATGGCGGTGGCCACGCCTGCGAGATTGCCTGTGCCCACTCTGGAAGCTATCGATACGGCGAATGCCTGAAAAGAGCTGATGGTATGGTGGTTGCCGGGGTGTTCCGACTCCTTGCGGTCCTCGCGAGTTCCCGATGCGGCGAGCAGTCGCAGCATCTCGCCGAACATTCTGAACTGCACGCCTTTGGTCGACAGTGTGAACCATACGGCTGCGGCGAGCAGCAGCGCTATCAGTATGTAGCTCCACAGCCAGTCGTTGAAGGTATTGATTAGTTCCATTGTGGTGGGTTTATTGGGCGTAGATAGGCACGCAGTCGGTCATATATCGGCGTACCTCGCCCCAGGGGTAGATGGTGGCGTTGTCGCCTTTGCGCAGTTGCACGGGGCGTTCGTTGAGTTCTATCCGCATGTAATATCTGCCTGAGCGCTTGGCTTTGAAGAGCACAAACTGTATGTTGGCCGCCATAGGCACCACGTCGAAGTCACACCAGTGTTGCGCCACGGTGTCGAAGTAGTTTGTGAGATAATAGCACCCCGGTATTTTCAGCAGCGACAGCAGCGGCATTAGTGTTTCGGCATGTCCGAAGCGCAGTACAGCAGTCGTGGCGGCGTTTTGACCTGCTATGAAGTCGTCGGTGGTCTGTACGAGGTTGAGCACGAGTTCTGAGGCAATGTCGGCAGGTATGGCCGATATCGTGGTGGCTGTTCGCTGCAGGTACTGGCGCAGGTTGAAGCAGCTCCATAGCGCGTTTGCCTCCGACGTGGAGAAGTATGTCGACATTTCCGAGGGCATGCCCATGGCGCGCAGCCCGGCTACCACGTAGTATTCGGTTATGGCGAGGTCGCGTTCTTCGTCAGCGTTGCCGAAGGGATAGCCCTCGCCGAGCACGCGCCGTATGGCGGTGGTGGGGCAGGCTTTGGCGAAATGCTCGGTGTAAGGCGGCTCCCACGTCTTGTCGCGGCGGAAGTCGAGGTAGGACTGCACGGTGTCGAAGGGGCGCATCAGGCCGGAGTTGATGCGCCCTGTGCTTGTGGTGAACGTGATGCGGTTGCTCATTCGGTCGAGCTGGTGGGTGAACGAGTACATGCTCATCATGGCGCGCGGCGAGTACGACGACAGTGCCTGCACCACGGCTCCGTTCTCAAATACAGGCCTGTAGTTAAAATACATGCGTGCGGCTATGCCTTGCTGCTCCGACATACCGAGCGAGTCGAGCGCCCCCCAGCGGTTTGTGCTGCGGGCTATCACCCGTTCGTTCAGCGTCTTGAGGCTGCGTCCCAAAGGAGTGATGGTGCCGAGGCTGTCAGCGCGCGAAAGTGCGGCGGCGAGTTTGGCGCAGTTGGCCGACGAAGCCGGATAGCGTGCGCCGTGCCGCCCGACGTGGTTTATGAACACAGGAACGAGCGAATCGGGATATTGCGCCTGCGAGGCCGGGGCGGGGTAGGGCATCAGCGAGCCTTCGCATTCTTTCATTGTGTAGTTTGTGGCTGTGGGGTCGGCCGCGTGGCCTGCCACTGCCGCAAATACGATAAGGGACAATATGATGCGGTGGAATTTCATACAGAATATGCGTTAATTTCACAAATGTAACGCATAGAAGGCTTGTTGAAGCGCGGAATACTGTGTTTTTAACCTCTTTTAGCGTGCGTGGGCTGGAGTGTTGCCCATATGTGGAGCTACTTTTGCATCGTAATCAAGCAAGTGCATAATCATGGCAAACATCTCTTCTTCCGACATTCTTTGCGCCACGGCTTCATACCACGGCCGTACAATCGCCTCGTTCACATCTTCGGGCTTTTCATCGTTGACCGACGTCCTTTCGGCAGTACGCGCCGCTGTCGGCTCGGTGGTAGGACTCGTCGAGCTTAGCGTTCTTAACACTTCGCGCGGCTGGCGCGAGCGCCGTTCGCTCTTTATCAAACCGCAGGCTCCCGGCGTGCAGCTTACGCTCGCGCTATGATTTCGACGGGCGCCCCTCGAGAGCGTCGAGCAAGTCGGTGAGCTTTCGCCTGATATCGCGCAGGCGTCCTATCACTTCGTGTGTTTTCTCTACCGCGTGCCTGTTTTTGCGCAGGTGCTCTTTGGCGGCCTCTATCTTCAGTCCTTTTTCCTTGACGAGAAAGCGGATAACCCGCAGGCGCTCTATGTCGGCAGGGGTGTAGCGTCTTGTGCCGCCGTCGCTGCGCTTGGGGCGTAGCTCCGAGAACTGGCCTTCCCAAAAGCGTATGGTAGGTATCGGGAGGCCGAGCATTTCGGACACGTCGCTGATTTTATAATATCGTTTGTCGAGGCTGTCTGCCATACTTTTAGTCCATAACGTGGCCGGCGTTTTCCGCCACTTGTATTATCTCGTCGTACTGCTCAGGGCTGAGGTCGAAGAAGTAGTAGTGAACGGGATTCTGCGGTATGCCCTTGAATCGCACCTCGTAGTGCAGGTGCGGGCCTGTCGATTTGCCGGTGTTGCCCACGGCGCCTATGAGGTCGCCTCGGTGCACTGTCTGCCCCGGCTGCACGTTGATTTTTGAAAGGTGCGCATAGCGCGTGGTGTAGTTGTAGCCGTGCCGTATCTCTATTAGGTTGCCGTATGCCCCCTGCCACGACGCCGAGGCCACGGTGCCGTCGGCGGTGGCATAGACGGGGGTTCCCGGCGGTGCCGAGAAGTCCATTCCTTCGTGGAACTTGCTTGTGCCGTACACAGGGTCCACGCGCACGCCGTAGCCCGAAGCCATGGTTCTGAGAAACTTCTCCGGCACCGGCTGTATGGCCGGGGTGTGGGCTATGCGGTCTTTCTGCTGCGACACCTCGCCGGCCAAAAAGTCGAACGACTTTATTTGGGCATAAAGCATGCCGTCGAGCTGGGCGAGCTTGTTGTCTACCGAATTTACGAGGCGGTAGTCGTCGAGCGAGTCGAGGCGGTCGAAATTTCGCTGGCGCTCTATGCCGGCAAGGCGGCGGGTGCGGCTCAGAGGCTCTGCCTGCATCACCACGCGGTAGAAATTATTGTCGCGTTCGGCAATGTCCTCCATTACCGCGAGGGCTTCGTCGGCGCGCCTGTTGAGCACTTCGAGGCGGGCTGTGAGCTGTTCGTTCTGCTGCCTGAGGCGCCGTTCGCGCGGAAATTCCATAAGGCTGAACAGAATCGCGATAACGCCTATCACCACCGCCGCCACCCAGCCGAACTGGCGGGCCACGATGATTACGCGGCGCCGTGCCGAGGGGTACACGCGCTCGTACTGGCCGCTGATAGCGTTGTATCTATAGAATGTTTTTTGACTCACTGCGATGGGTAAAATTTGTTTAGGCGCGAAATTTCAAGTAATTTTGCGCCACAATTGCGCTTTGATACGCAAATATAGCACATTTTTGCCAATTACGCCACAGCGCAACTTATGTTGTAATCAATTTTTCATATATAATATGCTAAGCGCCAAAGAAATTCGTCAGTCTTTCAAAGACTTCTTCCAATCAAAGGGCCACCGCATCGTCCCCTCCGCACCGATGGTAATCAAAGACGACCCCACGTTGATGTTTACCAATGCGGGTATGAACCAGTTCAAGGATATAATTTTGGGCAACGCTGTTCCTAAGGCGCGGCGCGTTGCCGACTCTCAGAAGTGTCTTCGCGTCAGCGGCAAGCACAACGACCTCGAGGAGGTAGGACTCGACACCTACCACCACACAATGTTCGAGATGCTCGGAAACTGGTCGTTCGGCGATTATTTCAAGGCCGAAGCCATTGATATGGCGTGGGAATACCTTGTCGACGTTCTGCATCTGGATTCGTCGAGGCTCTATGCCACGGTTTTTGAAGGCGCTGCCGACGAAGGACTCGAGCGCGACAACGAGGCCGCCTCGATATGGGCCAAGCATCTGCCTGCCGACCACATACTCAACGGCAACAAGCACGACAACTTCTGGGAAATGGGCGACACCGGTCCTTGCGGCCCCTGCTCGGAGATTCACATCGACCTCCGCTCCGATGCCGAGCGCGCCGAGGTGTCCGGGGCTTCGCTCGTCAACCACGACCACCCGCAGGTAATCGAAATATGGAACCTTGTGTTCATGCAATACAACCGCCGTGCCGACGGCTCGCTTGAACCGTTGCCCGCCAAGGTAATCGACACCGGCATGGGCTTTGAACGCCTCTGCATGGCGCTTCAGGGCAAGACATCGAACTACGATACCGATGTGTTCACTCCCCTGATTGATAAAATAGCCGCCCTCAGCGGCAAGAAATACGGCGAGGACCGTCAGATCGACGTGGCCATGCGAGTGATAGCCGACCACGTTCGTACCATCGCTTTCTCTATCGCCGATTCCCAGCTTCCCTCCAATGCGAAGGCAGGCTATGTGATTCGTCGCATTCTGCGCCGCGCGGTCCGCTACGCCTATACCTTCCTTGAGCAGAAAAAGGCGTTTATGTACCGCCTTGTCGACACCCTCATAGAAAGCATGGGCGAAGCATATCCTGAAATACAGGCTCAGCGCGAGCTGATTATCAAGGTTATCAAGGAAGAGGAAGACGCCTTCCTGCGCACTCTTGAGAATGGCATCCGCCTGCTCGACGATGCAGCCAAAGCCGCCAAGGCCGAGAACCGCACGGAGATTTCGGGCAGCGAGGCGTTCACGCTCTATGACACCTACGGATTCCCGCTCGACCTTACCATGCTAATCCTCAAGGACTACGGAATGACCGTCGACCGAGAGGGATTCGACCGCGAGATGGCGGCTCAGAAGGCGCGCGCACGCAGCGCCGCTGCCGTGGAGGCCGGCGACTGGGTGGTTCTTGCCGACGGCGAGGAAGAGTTCGTAGGCTACGACAATTCCGAGGCCGAAGCCAAGATACTGCGTTACCGCCACGTGAAGCAGAAAGGACGCGAATATTATCAGGTGATACTTTCCAAGACTCCTTTCTATGCCGAGATGGGCGGACAGGTAGGCGACAAAGGCTCGCTTACCGACCTTGCCACGGGCGAGGTTGTGGAAGTTATCGACACCAAGCGTGAAAACGGCACGGGAGTCCACATTATGGTGAAGATGCCGTCCAACCCCGAGGCGACTTTCCGCGCGGCTATCGACACGGAGGCGCGTCAGGCTGTGTCGCGCAACCACTCGGCAACGCACCTGCTGCATCAGGCTCTGCGCGAGGTTCTCGGCACGCATGTGGAGCAGAAAGGCTCTTTCGTGTCGGCTGAGGTACTTCGTTTCGACTTCTCCCATTTCAGCAAGCTCACTCCCGAGGAGATAGCTCAGGTAGAGCGGCTTGCAAACAGCCGTGTGCGTATGGCCACGGCGCTCGACGAGCACCGCTGTGTGCCTATCGCCGAAGCTCGCCAAATGGGCGCTATGGCGCTTTTCGGCGAGAAATATGGCGACGAGGTGCGTGTGATTCGCTACGGCGACTCGATAGAGCTGTGCGGCGGTACCCATGTGGCGAACACCGGCAATATCGGTATGATAAAGATAGTGTCGGAATCGTCGATTGCCTCAGGCATAAGGCGCATCGAGGCCATAACAGGCCCGGCTGTCGAGGATATGATGAACGAGCTGAAGAACACCCTGCAGTCCGTGTCGGCTATGTTCAACAACGCACCCGACATTCTCGCGGCGCTTAAGAAGTCGGTCGAGGAGAATCAGGAGTTGCGCCGTCAGGCAGCGGATTATTTCGCGGAGCGTGTCGATATGCTTGCCCGCAAGCTTCTCGATAGTGCCGTTATGACCTCCGACGGCGTTAAGCTCACGCAGCTCAACGGCGTTCGTCTGCCCGACGTTGTGAAATCTGTCGCCTTCCGTATTCGCGAGCTGTCGCCTGAAAATACGGCGTTTGTGGCTGCTACTTCCGATCCCCTTGGCAAGCCTCTGCTTACCGTGATGGTCGACGAAAACATAACATCGTCCTACAACGCTTCTGCACTTGTACGCGAGGCCGCCAAGAAGATAAAGGGCGGCGGCGGTGGCCAACCGGGATTCGCCCAGGCCGGCGGCAAGGACGCCGAAGGACTCGCCGAAGCTCTCCAGCATCTGCTCAACGCCTTCAAGTAAGCCAAATACATACAAAAAAATGTCTGCGCCAATCAATCGAAGGCGCAGACATTTTTTTTGTGACAGGTAATTTAGTACTTCAGTAGCTGAAGGGAGCTGCCGTCGAATACCGCGTAGGTGCGGCTGCTGATCCACTCGCCGAGTATCACAAGCCGGCATGTGCTGCTTACAGGCTCGTCGATAGCCACGTGGTGATGCCCCAGCACTATGTAGCGCAGAGCCGGATTCTCGACGGCGAGCCGACGGCTCGCAAGCTCTACTGCGCATCTGGCGCGCGGGGTCAGCACCGGCACCGGCGGGCCGCTCTTGCGGCTGTGCGAGCTCCAGCCGTGGGCAAACGGTATGCTCCAGCGAGGGTGTATGCCCGAATACAGTTTCTGCAGGAAGCGGCAGCGGAATATGCCTCGCAGCGTGCGGTAGCCGCGCGGCTGTTGGCCGAAGTCGTCGCCGTGTCCCATAAAGAAAAGAGTGCCGTCGATGTCTTTCAGCAGGCCGCCGCCGGAGGGATCGGCGATGGTGATGCCGAGTTCGTCGCGAAGGTAGTCAAAGAGCCATATGTCGTGATTGCCTGTGAACCATACTATTTCGATGCCTTCGTCGGCCATACGGGCAAGCTGCCCGAAGAAGCGAACATAGCCCCGCGGCACCACCGTGCGGTATTCAAACCAGTAGTCCAGTATGTCGCCGAGAAGGTATACGGCTTTGGCTGTAGGCTCTATGCCGCGCAGGAAATCCACCAGCGCGGCCTCGTGCGCCCTGGGGTCGGCAATGTACGCGGCGCCGAGATGGGCGTCGCTCAGGAAGTACGACTTTGTGCGGCCGCTCATAGGAGGCCCAGTTCGAGCTTGGCTTCCTCGCTCATCATATCCTGCGTCCATTCAGGCTCGAAAACGATGTTGACAGTCACCGACTTGACGCCTTCTATCGATTCGAGCTTCATGCGCACGTCTTCCATTATGAAATCGGCCATCGGGCAGTTGGGCGCCGTAAGCGTCATGTCGACCGTGAGGTCGCCGCTGTCGGCCACGTCGATCTTGTACACAAGGCCGAGGCTGTAGATGTCGACCGGGATTTCGGGGTCGTAAACGGTGCGGAGCATGTCCACCACCTTTTCTTCTATGTTGAGATGTTCCTGTGGGCTCATAATTGGCAAAATTACTAAAAAAACGTCTGAAACGTCTTTAAATAAAATAAAAAACGCTAAATTTGCGGCTGCAAAACCCCTGAGCGGGGCTAATCTAACAAATACGTAAACTCTGATATTACTTATGAAAGCACTTAAAATCATGCTTGCAGCAGTAGCCTTTGCTGCTATTGCCTGCCTGCCTGCGGCGGCTCAGTTCCGCATCGGTCCGCGCATCGGTACCGATGTCAATTCCATGCGTCTTAACTCCAGCCTGTTCGACAACGACAACCGTGCCGGATTCACGGGCGGTGTACAGGTGGAATTTACCGTGCCTGTAATCAACCTCGGATTTGACGCTTCGGTAATGTATGTGCACCGTGTGAGCAACAGCGCTCAGAAGACAGCCACAAGCCTTCCTGCCGACGACCAGAACGCTCTTAACTCGTCCAGCCTCCGCAAGCGCGACTATATCGAGATTCCCGTCAACTTCAAGTACAAACTCGGCCTTCCCGTGGTAGGCAAAATCATAAGCCCCTACTTCTTCACAGGCCCGAGCTTCGCGTTCCTCGCCTCGAAGCGTGCCATCAACGCCGCTTACAAGAACAAGTCGTTTGACTGCGCTTGGAATTTCGGTGTCGGCGTCGAACTCATACAGCACCTCCAGATAGGCGCCTCCTACGGCGTTGGCCTTGGCAAGAGCGTCAAGTATATCGGACTCGATCCGAACGCCAACCCCATCGAAGGCAAAAACAACTACTGGACGGTTACCGCCGCCTGGCTCTTCTAAGAAGATTCTATAAACAACTATACCAGAAACTATGCGACTGATAATCGAAAAGAACTACGACGAGCTCTCGCGCTGGGCTGCCAACTACGTGGCCGCGCGTATCAACGAGGCCAAGCCCACGCCCGAACACCCCTTTGTGCTCGGCTGCCCCACCGGAAGCTCGCCCCTCGGAATGTACCGCCACCTTATCGAGCTTCACAAGGCAGGCAAGGTGTCGTTTGCCAATGTGGTGACTTTCAACATGGACGAATACGTCGGCCTTCCCCGCGACCACAAGGAAAGCTATCATTCCTTTATGTGGAATAATTTCTTCAGCCATATCGACATTCCGGCAGAAAACGTAAACATACTCGACGGCAACGCTGCCGACCCCGAGGCTGAATGCCGCCGTTTTGAAGAAAAAATGGCTTCCTACGGAGGTGTCGACCTGTTTATGGGCGGCGTGGGTCCCGACGGTCACATAGCTTTCAACGAGCCGGGCTCGTCGCTCACCTCGCGCACCCGTATGAAAACGCTCACTCAGGATACCATCATTGCCAACTCCCGCTTCTTTGAAGGCAATACCGACCTCGTGCCCAAGACGGCGCTCACAGTCGGTGTCGGCACCGTGATGGACGCCCGCAGCGTGCTTCTGCTTGTCAACGGCCACAACAAGGCGCGCGCGCTACGCCACGGCGTGGAAGGCGGTATCTCGCAGATGTGGACCATCTCCGCCTTGCAGATGCATCCCAAGGCAATAATCGTGGCCGACGAAGCCGCCTGTGCCGAGCTTAAGGTCGGAACATACTGTTACTTCAAGGATATCGAGGCCGCCAATCTCGACCCCGATACCCAGATTTAAACAAGAAATATTCGATGCGAAGCCGGATCCGATATGGGGTCTGGCTTCGTTGTTTTATCGTGTGTTAACACGTTTTAACAAATGGGGGGGGGTAGAGTAAAACTTATTCTTTATATTTGCATAGCCATGTATTACACATTCTTGCACTAATGCGCCCCTACAACCACGGTCAGTATATACTCGTATTTTTCATTGCTGTTGTCTTAACGTTTATAAATGTTCAGGGACGGGATTTCAGGGCATTGTCGGCCGAGCAAGGGCTTAGCGACATGCTTGTGAATACCATTTTCAAGGATTCTCGCGGATATGTATGGTTCGGCACCGGAATGGGGCTCGACCGCTTCGACGGCAACAATCTTCTCAATTACACATTCAGCGAAACCAGCGGCGAGCCGCGCCGTATCACCTCTGTGGCGGAAGGTAGCGACGGCCGTATCTTCGTGGGTAGTTACCGGGGGCTGTTCGAGGCTCGTTCGGGGCGTCTGGTGCCGGTGTTGTCCGACAAGATTAACTTCCGGGTCAACGCCCTTGTCTACGACCGCTCGTCAAAGCTCTATATCGGCACGCAGCAGGGCCTGTTTGTGTACGACACGCTTGCCGACAAGCTCGAGCAGACCCTGATAAGGCGCGATGTGCTGTTGAGCGACAACGAGGTGACCGCGCTTGCCTTTTCAGGCGGCGACGGCCTTTGGCTGGCCACCCATAACAATCTGCATCACCTCAGCCTTGCCGACAATGGCATAATCTCGAGGCCGGTAGATGCCGACGGCGTGATACGCAGCATCATAGACCTTGGCGACCGCGTCTTTCTCGGCTGCTACGGGTCGGGCTTGGCGATTTTCGACATAGCCACTGCCACTTTTTCCAAGGCTCCTATGATAGGCAACAACCTTGTGACGGCGCTTGGCATCGACCCCGTTGACCCCAGGGCGATATATGTGGCGACCGACGGCGAGGGCGTTTTCCGATACAAGCTTGGGGGAGAGGTGACGGGTATTCCCGAAAACGACAGACTCCGCTCTAAGTCGGTATATTCCATGCTTGTCGACGAGCGCGGGCTTATGTGGGCCGGGTATTACCAGTCCGGGGTGGACTACACACCGTATTACAACAATGTTTTCGAGGTGTATCGCCGCGACGGCGTGCTCGACACCCGCTCCAAGGCCGTCCGGGCCATTGCCGTGGAAGACGGGCGCAAGGTGGTAGGCACGCGCGAGGGCCTGTACTACATTGATGAGAAAGATGGCCGTACGGCTTATTTCCACACCCCCGACATACGGTCCAACATCATATTCTGCATTACCGCCCACAAAGGCAATTACTATGTGGGCACATATAACGGCGGCATGTACGTGCTCGACCCCGCCATGCTCTCCCTGCGCGACTTTGCTCCTGGAAAGGCGCCTTTTGTGCGGGGTACGGTGTTCGCTATCGCTATCGGTCCGGACGAGAGCATGTGGGTGGGTACGTCGGACGGCCTGTTCCGTTTTCGCGACGCTTATCCCGACGAGCACTATACGTCGGCAAACTCTCAGCTCCCCGCAGGCAACGTCTATGAGATATTCTTCGACAGCGAGGGGCGTGGATGGGTCTGCGCCGAGGGCGGCATGGCGGTGTGGAACGGCAGCAGCCTTCAAGCCGACCGTTTCCCCGAAGGATTTGCCAATGAATTGAAGATAAGGGATATATGCGAAACGGCAGATGGATATCTCTATTTCGCGCCCGACCGTGGCCCGGTGTTCAAGAGCAATATGGCTCTTACGAGCTTCGGCTTTCTTCCTGATTTTTCGACCTCGGGAAGCACCGCCACCACATTCATAACTCAGGACGACGACCATAACCTGTGGTTCGGAACTGAAAAAGGACTTCTGATGGAGGACGGCAAGGGACGCCTGCACTGGTTTAACAATGTCGACGGCCTGCCCGATATAGTGTTCACGCTTTGCCCGCCTGTTACCGACAGTGACGGCAATATGTGGCTTGGGAATGCCCACGGCCTTGTCAAACTTGACAAATTGCGGCTTAAAAGCAGTCTGGTCGGCCTGCACAGGGCGCCGCGCATAACTGATATTCAAATCAACGGCGTTTCTGCCGCCGATAGAATGCGCAAGCGCGGCGGCAAGACAAGTCTTGAGCTTTCCGACGGCGAAACGGGAATATCAGTGGGCTATTCCGACCTCGCCTATTCCGACCCGCTGTACGGACAGCTGCAATACAGGCTCGACGGCGTTGACGACACATGGAAGACCGCATCAGGCGGAAAGCCGATAACCTACTTCGCCATTCCCACAGGCGAGTCGGCTCTGCATATGCGATATCCCGGCAACCCGGACACTGAGGTAGTGCTACACATCAGCCGTGGATTCAAGATTAGCTGGACAGTATGGGCTATGATACTGCTAACGCTGCTTCTGGTAGGCGCTGTGTCGTGGTACAGCCGCCGCCATCGCGCCCACCGCGTGCGCCTTATGCGCCTCGAGGCAGAAGCTGCCGAGGCTGCGAGCAGCGCAGCTGCGGCAGAAGAGGCCAAAAAGCGCAACCGCTATCGTACCACAAGGCTTAGCGAGGAAGAATGCCGCCGCATACTCAAGGTGCTCGACGGCATTATGAAAAAGGACAAGCCCTATACCAACACCGAGCTTAAAAGCTCCGACCTCGCGGCGCTCGCCGGCCGTACCAGCCATGACCTTAGCTTTATTTTCAACCAGTATCTCAACAAGAGTTTCTATGATTACGTCAACGAATACCGTGTGGCCGAATTTAAGGAACTCGTTGCCTGCACCGATACGTCGCGCTACACCCTCTCGGCGCTGGCCCAGCGCTGCGGCTTCTCGTCGAGGGCGTCGTTCTTCCGCCATTTCAAGGCAATCACAGGGCAGACCCCGGCTGAATATATGAAGAGCCGTCCTTAGACCACGGGCAAGCAAAAATCTATGATAATCGAATCTCAAATTCTTATGATACTCAGAATCTCAATTTCTTAAAATATAAGTAAAACAGGGTATTACGCGTAGAAACATCTGATATAATTCTCAGACACAACATCGCCGGGCAATTGCTTTGGAGAGTCGGAAAGTGAGGATAATTTTGCAATGTCGGCAAAGGCTCCGGCCTCCGACAGCAACCGGAATCACACCGGATCTTAGACTCATCTGCCAATCACACCAAGCCATGGAAACCAAAGCAACCAACAGCAATCTTATCGCAAAATGCTACGCCGACAATTCGGCCCGCGTGCAAGCCTACATTGCATCCCGCATTAACAGCTACGCCGATGCCGAGAACCTTGCTCAGGACGTGTGGCTGCGACTGCTCGAATACGACAAACCGCTTACGGCAGAAACTATGATTCCACTGATATACACTGTCGCCTCCAATCTGATTATCGACTATCTCCGCCGCTATTATCGCAGCCGCAAGGCCGACGACGAGCTGCGCCTTGCCGCCGACGAAACAGACCACAGCGTCGAATCGCGCCTACTTGCCAGCGACATGGCCAAGGCAGAGCAGCGCCGCGTTGAGTGTCTGCCGCGCCAGCGCCGTATTATTTATGTGATGAGTCGCTACCAGGAGAAGAGCGTCGAGGACATCGCCTCGGAATTGTCCCTGTCCTTCAGGACTGTGGAGAACCATCTCCGACTCGGAAGGCGCGACGTAAGGCAGTATATGTCGGCGGCCATAAGCTGATAAAACGTGAGAAACTAATAAATATCCTATAACCAATCATCCCAAAAAACACATGCGAATCAGATTTCACAGAATCTTGCCATGGCGCGGCACATTCCTTATAGGAATAGTGGCCGTGTCGCTGCTTGCAGGGGCACCTGCCGCAGTGGCCGCACCCGAGCCTCAGGCCAAGTCGCAGGGAACAGCACAGACTGTTACCGGCGAGGTGCTCGACGCAGCAGGAGAACCGCTGATAGGCGCTTCCATCCGTGTTAAAGAAACGAAGCAGGCAGTAGTCAGCGATATCGACGGCCGCTTCACAGTCAAGGCTCCCATGGGCGCCACGCTTGTGCTCGACTATGTGGGCTTCAAGCAGAAAGAGGTGAAAATCGACGGTACAAACCTCGTAATCACTATGGAAGAGAACACCGCGATGCTCGACGAAGTGGTTGTCGTGGGCTACGGTACGCAGAAAAAGGCCACTATGACCGGCTCGGTTGCCGTGGTCGATGCTGCCGCTCTCGAAAACAAAGGTAACCTTTCAAGCCCCGTGCAGGCTCTCCAGGGCCAGGTGCCGGGTGTCATCATCACCCGTAACTCGTCGGCTCCCGGCGACGAAAGCTGGAATATGACACTTCGCGGCGCCGTGTCGGCCAATACTGCCGCACCTCTGGTCATCATCGACGGAGTGGAATACGAGAGTATCAACGACCTCCGACTCATCAACCCCTCCGATATCGAGAGTATGAACTTCCTTAAGGACGCTTCCGCTTCGATCTACGGTAGCAAGGCTGCCGGCGGCGTTGTGCTTATCACCACCAAGCAGGCCAAGGCCGGCAAGGTGAAAGTGGACTACAACGGCTCGTACACATACAAGCATATCGGTCTGTCGGCAGAGCTGATGAGCCTCGACGAATGGGCCGACGGCGTGCTTCAGGCTCGCCGCAACGATGGCGCCAACGAGAACGACACATGGATTCGCTACGCTACGCTTGCCAAGGCATACAAGAACAAGTGGATTAACGGCAACCCGCTCAATATGGGTAATGTGGACGATATGGTGTTCTTCGACACAGACTGGCAGGACGTGATGTGGGGCGACAGCTGGAGCACGCAGCACGAACTCTCTGTTAGTGGCGGTACGGAAAAGAACACATACCGTTTCTCGCTCGGATATATGTACGACGACTCAAACCTCAAGTGGGGTAACAACAGCAATCAGCGCATCAACCTCCGACTTAACAACGGCATGCAGCTGGCCGAGAACTTTACCCTCCAGAGTGTTATCGCATTCAACCGTCAGGATCAGGTGTCGCCTACCCAGATTGGCGCTGCCCTTACCGTGAATTCCGCTCAGCCCGGCTTCCCGACCTCGACCATCGACGGCAAGCCCTACGCATGGGGACGCGACTGGCGCGCACCCAACTGGCTTTGCGAGCTCGGCGGCGACAACAAACTCAAAGTGAATGCCGTCAATATCAGCGAAACACTTCGCTATGAGATTCTTAAGGGCTTTACGGCTAATGCGGTGCTTGGTTTCAACCACTCAGAGGCAGTCCGCAACATCAAGAGCATTCCTATTGATTTCTACCAGTATGACAACACTCCCGAAGTTACTTTCCCCCAGCAGAAGGATTCGTACTACAGAAAGACGAGCAACCAGACAGATTTCTATTCGCTACAGGGCTATCTGAACTATACAAAGTCGTTCAAAGACATGCACAATATGAGTGTGATGGCCGGTCTGCAGTACAACCTGAAGCAGTACGAGGGCGTGGGTGTGAACACACTCGACATCCAGCCCTCGCTCAATGTGCCCAACGGTACAGGAGAAATCACTCTCAACGGTGTCGGCAAGTGGGAAGAAGCCATTATGTCGTACTATGGCCGTGCCAACTATGACTTCAAAAGTAAATATATGGTTGAAGCCCAGGCCCGTTATGACGGCAGCTCCAAATTCCGGCCCGAAAACCGCTGGGCATTCTTCTGGGGTACGTCGCTCGGTTGGCGTATCACTGAAGAATCCTTTATGCAGGGTGCCCGCGGCTGGCTCAACGAGCTTAAGCTCCGCGCCTCCTACGGTAACGTTGGTAACCAGAGCGGTATCGACCGGTACGACGGCGCGCTTCTCTATAATATGAGTTCTACCGGCGGCAACCTTATCGGCGGACAGCTCGTAGGCACCATCAACACCAACGGCAAACTCGTCTCCACCGACCGTACTTGGGAGCGTATCCACAACTATAACGTCGCTCTCGACTTCGGCTTTCTCAACAGCCGCCTGCGCGGTACAGTCGAAGCTTTCTGGAAGAATACTAACAATATGCTCATCGGTGTGACATATCCCGCCATCCTCGGCGACGCCGCGCCGACAGGCAACAAGGGTAAGTTCAAGGCCTGGGGTTATGAAGGCCAGTTGAACTGGAACGACCGTGTAGGCGATGTGTCGTACCATTTAGGCGGCACATTCACCTATGCCGACAATGAACTCGTGGATCGCGGTGGCAGCGGCGTAATCCAGAGCGGTATGCGTTCTGACCGCGAGGGCTATCCCCTGCGTTCTATCTTCGGTCTGCGCTATTGCGGCAAAATCGAAGACGAGGAAATGCTCCAAAAGTATAAGGAGCGTTATCAGGAAACATCACAGATCGGCAACATACGCGTGCTCCGTGTGGGCGACAATATGTTCGAGGATGTCAACGGCGACGGCAAACTTACCGCTGAAGACTATGTCTACCTCGGCACCGACGACCCCAAGATTCAGTTCTCGTTCAATTTCGGTGCTGAATGGAAAGGCTTCGATATCAACTTTATCTTCCAGGGAGCCGGACGACGCACGGTGTACCGCCGCCAGGGCAATGGCGGATCTGACCCCTGGCAGATTCCCATGCGCACTGCCTATCAGAACGGGTCGAACCACTGGGTGGGCAATGTATGGAGTCCTGAAACACCCGAGAACCGCTATCCGACTCTTACCAATACCGGCGACATAAACAACTACAACTATCAGTGTTCAAGCTGGCTGGTGAACGACGGCTCTTACCTTCGTTTCAAGAACATAACACTCGGCTATACGATGCCCAAGTCTGTTCTCGACAAGCAGAAAGTACTCACCGCAGTCCGTTTCTACATCACCGGCACAGACATCTGGGAGACAAGCCACATCCACGATGGCTGGGATCCGGAAGCGGCTTCGACCGTGACCAATATGGCTCGCTATCCTTTCAACCGCACTTGGACTTTCGGTGCCAACATCACCTTCTAATTTAGAAAGACGCAATGAAAAAAACTATCAAATATATGGCTTTTGGTCTGATGGCGTTAGCATCTGCATCGTGCCTCGACCTCAGCCCTCAGGACCAGCTTTCAGGCGACGACCTCTGGGGAAAGCCCGGCGACTATGAAAGTTTCGCCAACATATTCTATGGCTGGCTTCCCGACTTCGGAACTGTCTATGACAACACTCATGCCGACAAGCGTTCCGACCTTCTCCGCGACAAAAGCGGTGTGAACCTTTTCGCAGCCGGCACCAATGCCGTGCCTCAGGGCGACGGCGAATACGGCGGCCCCTACAGTAATATCAGGCGTTGCAATATTCTTCTTGAAAATTCCGTTAATTACGGCAATAAATCGGAAATCGCACAGTATGTCGGCGAGGCTTACTTCTTCCGCGCGTGGAATTATTTTCAGCTTATGCAGAAATTCGGAGACGTCATTATAGCCGACCACACTATCGATGTTGACGACGCTCTGATGACAGCCAAGCGCAACAACCGCTCCGAGGTATGCGATTTCATCATCGAGGATCTCCGCAAGGCCACAGAACTGCTCAAGCCCACGGCAGACCTTCCCGAAGGTCGTGTCGGAGTTGAAGGCGCTTATGCATTTATGGCCCGTGTGGCTCTTTTCGAAGGAACATGGCAGAAGTTCCGCTCCAACGAGGCTCGCGGCAAAGAACTCTGCGGCGTTGCTGCAGATGCAGCCGACAAGGTTATCCAATCAGGTAAATTCGAGCTCTTCGCACCTGTCGCTCTCGGCGACTCTGCTCAGAAATATATGTTTATCCTTGAAGATGTGCAGTGCAATCCTGCAGGTCTCAATAAATCGGCCAACAAGGAGTATGTCATCAAGCGTTGCTACGACGTGACGCTCAAGACCGTGGGCCGCAACCTCACCACCGAGGTGCTTGCTAACGCACAGCTTGTCAGCTCCAAACTTGCCGATATGTATCTCTGCTCCGACGGTCTGCCGATCGAGAAATCGAGCCTTTTCAAGGGCTATCAGACCATCAAGAGCGAATGGCAGAACCGCGACAACCGTATGCGCTACACTCTGATGCGCCCCGGCGATTCATTCTGGGACGCTTCCGAGGCCAAGAGCCGCATCGACTGGAGCGGCAGCGCCGACGAACTTGCCCGTGCCCGCTATACCAGCTTCGTGCCCAACTGGGGCAGCGGTTACTTCCCCCAGAAGTGGGCCACGGAGCGCTATCTCGGCACAGACGACAAGAATGCAAGCTACGACTGGCCTGTGCTTCGATATGCCGAAGTTCTGCTCACTTACGCAGAGGCTGTATACGAACGCGACGATAAAATCAGTGACGAAGACCTCAACAAGAGCCTCAACCTCGTCCGCCAGCGCGTGAACAAGAAAATGCCGGCGCTTACCAACGCTTTCGCTACCTCCAACGGTCTGGATATGCGACAGGAAATACGTCGCGAGCGCACCATCGAGCTTTTTCAGGAAGGTTTCCGTATCGATGACCTCCGTCGCTGGAAGACCGCCGAAAAAGAAATGCCAGGCAACTTCACCGGTATCCGTCATACCGGAGAATGGCAGACACGCTGGCCGAATCCCGGTATGACCACCGACAGCGAGGGCCGTCTTGTCATCGAGAGCGGTCGCGTTTGGGCCGAGCGTAACTATCTGCACCCTCTGCCCGTCGACCAACTGCAGCTTAACCCCAACCTTGGCCAGAATCCCGGCTGGGAATAATAAAATTATGGATTATGAATTGATAGTTCAGATCTCTGATTTTAAAACATTAACAAGTAAAGTTTTATGAAAAGCAATTATATATTGTTGGCGGGAATGCTTCTGGCCGGCGCCGCTTTCACCGCGTGCGACGATGACAAGCAGCTGACCCTCGACGCTACCGAGGTGAAACTCATGGAAGAAATCAAGCTCGAAGTGAGTGATGTTCTTCCTCTGCCCGTGGGTATGGATACAACCATCACCTACACTTGCGGGCCGGAAACAGCCGATGACCTCACAGTCGTGTTTTCGTCCTCTGACGAAAGCGTGGCCACGGTAGACCAGAATGGTACCGTGCGGGGCATAAAGGTTGGCGAAGCAATCATCAGCGCCTCGAATCCGTTCGGGTTTCAGATAAATAACACTCAGGTGTCCTTTCAGGTAAAGGTGATTCCCGAACTCATCAAGGTTGATAAAATCGATATCGTAAATACGACCCCGGTCGGTGAAGATGGCAAAATTTATGTGACCGATGAGCTGCAGCTCGAGGCCAGTATCCTTCCTGAGGATGCCACATACAAGCGTATGGTCTGGAGCAGCGCTGACGAAAGCATTGCCACTGTAGACCAGGACGGCAAGGTGATGTGCGTGAAAGAAGGAACAGCAACCATCTATGCGACTTCGACCGACCGCAGCGGCGTGCGTGGTGCGTTCAGCTTCGAAATCAACAAGTATATCGCAGCCGAGAGCGTGACTATCAAGCCTCTTGACGGTCCTGTATGTATCAGCTACGGTGCATTCGCTCTTGATGTGACCTACAATCCTACCGACGCTACCGTCGGCTCTGTGGACTGGACTTCCGACGACGAGAGCGTGGCTACAGTGCGCCGAGGGGTTGTGACTCCTCAGGGCTTCGGTACCTGCAACATCACTGCGACATGCCTCGAGAACGGCGCTACCGCCAGTGTTCAGGTGACAGTGGAACCCGGTCTTTACATCTGGGATGCCGACACCAAGTGGACCCGCTGGGAGGTTACCAACAACGATGCTCCCGACATCCGTGGCGACAAGTACTGGCATGTCCAGTTCAAGAACCCCGGCGAGGGCAAGAAGTGGCGTCGCGACATACGCATCAGCTGTAACAACAAGAACCCCTTCGAAATGCGACTGAAGAGCTATCCTGTGCTTGCACTGCGTATGACCAAGCTCAACGGCGGCAACGCCACGCTCGACTGTGTGTTCGACGGCTACGGCAATGCCGGCAACCCCAACCCCAAGAACGGTATCGACCTTGGCGATGGCACGCAGCTGCTCATCTACAACCTCGGCGCAGCCAAGAACTACGCCGGTGTGGACCAGGCTCTCTTCCGCATATTCCAGATTAAACTCGCGGATATCCCCTGGGCTAATATGACAGACGCCACGGCATTCTACGATGTTTACTGGATTCGTACCTTTAAGAGCGAGGACGATGCCAAGGCATTTGCCAACGAGCAGGTGTCCCGCGGGGAATAAAGAGTTTACGACACCTCTATCAATACAACAATACTATTTCACAGAGCAATGAAAAAAATATTTTCGATACTGATGGCCGGTGTGGCACTTTTCGGAGCAAGCGCATGCTGCGAGATCGAAGACGGCACCACCGATATCAAGGATTGGGAAATACCCGCACCCACCTACGACCCCAAGGTATATACCATCAATCACCCGGCCATGCTCCATTCCGCCGCCGACATCGACTATGTGAAGGCACACCTCGGACAGCAGCCATGGAGCGATGCCTATCAGAAACTTCTCGGAGGCTCGCTTTGCAGCAACACTCACAAGGCAAGTCCTGTAGAGTATATAGCCCGTCTTGACGCCGCCAACTGGGGCGATGGCGGAGGCCGATGGGATGATGCCGGTATCCGCGACCTCTATTATCCCGGTATCCACAACAATTTCAACCAGTTCAGCCGTGACTGCGCCGCAGCATACCAGCTCAGTCTGAAGTGGCAGCTCGCCGGTGACGCCGATGCAGCGGCGTGCGCCATCAGGATTCTCGAAGATTGGGCCGCCAAGAACAAAGGCATCCTCCTCGGTCGCGGTCCCAGCTTCAAGGACGAGGTGGTAGACCCCAACGAGTATCTTATTATGTTCCAGATACACCAGGCCGCCAACGCAGCCGAACTTCTGCGGAACTACAATAACTGGTCGGAAAGCGAAAGCTTCAAAAAAGTATGCGACTGGATGGTTTCTTCGTTTGCTCCCTTCTGCTCCAAGTTTATTGCCAACAACATCTACGACCATTCGTGGATGAACTGGGATCTGGCCTCGATGACCGCACTCCTTTCGATGGGTATTCTTACCGACAATCAGGATATGATAAACGAGGCTATCCTCCACTTCAAGCAGGGCGAAGGCCCCGGTTGCATCATGCGCAAGGGCGTGATTGCAGTGTTCGACGATCCTTCGGGAACAGGCGAGAAGCTTGCCCAAAGCAACGAGGCCGGTCGCGACCAGGGCCACAACGTGCTCTGCGCAGGCATGGTGGGCGCTTTCTGCCAGATGGCATACAATATCGGCGAAGACCTCTTCGCTTTCGAAGACGGTCGTGCTATCGCGTTCGCGCAGTATGTTGCCAAGTACAACATAGTGAAGCCCGAAATCGGTCAGTCGTACAACAAAGCCAATCTCACTCCTGCTTCGTTCCGATATGATGAAAGCTCGATTCCGTTCAAGGAATATGTCTATAGCGGCAACACTATGACAGTCGTTTCCGGAGCCGGACGCGGCGAAATCCGCCCCATCTGGGATCTTTGGGCCGGCTACTGCAAGTCGCATGGTGTAAAAGCTACCTACATCCGGGAAATTGCCGACCATTTCCGTCCCGATGCCGGTGGCGGCCACTACAATGCGGCAGGTCCGGACTTCGACCAGGCCGGTTTCTCTACTTTGATGTACCACCGCGAATAATATAGCTCAATTACTTTTATCGCAGGGGCATAAAAACCGGATTCATGTTTTTATGCCCCTGTTTTTCGCAAAATCACTATTTTTGTAGACAAGATGAATCTTACACGAAAAATAATATTATTCATAGCTCTTGCAGCAAACTTAGTAGCCGCCGCCGATGTGGTGACATATCCGGCAGACCCCGGAGTGGAAACACTCGATGATTTCACCGTGGCAGTCAGGCAGTCCGGCGGCGAGTGGCAGCCTGTGGCCGTATATCCCGTCAGGGTCGACGAGGTGCGCGGCACAAAGCACTGTGTGGAAACCGCCTCGATGGCCTATTTCGATTTCGACGGCAAGGTGGAGGTTTCTGTGAAATACAACAAGGGTGCTATCGACAGTGCCCGCGTGCGTCCGCTGTCCAGTAAAATAGCGCCTGCGGTGAGTGGCGATATCGTGACGTTTACTCTCGACCGCCCCTCCAATCTGTCGGTAGAGGTCAACGGCGATATCTTCCATAATCTCCATCTCTTTGCCAACCCGCTCGATGCCCGCCGTCCGTCGGCCAAGGAGATAAAGAGAGCCGGCAAAAAAGGCTCGAAACTCGTTTATTTCGGCCCCGGCGTGCATAAACTGCCCGATGATGTAATGCACATCAAGTCGGGGCAGACCGTATATATCGATGGCGGAGCCCGTGTATACGGCATGCTTGTAGCCGACAGCGTTCGTGATGTACGCTTCTATGGTCGCGGCGAGGTTCATCCTCGTGGTCGTGGCGAAGGCATATATATCAAACGTTCGCGCAATGTAGATGTGAATGGCCTCATTGTGACCCAGATACCGGTCGGGGGCTGCGATTCGGTGAGCATCACCAATGTCAAATCTATAAGCTATTACGGCTGGGGGGACGGTATGAATGTGTTTGCCAGCAACAATGTGCGCTACGACAGTGTGTTCTGCCGCAATAGCGACGACTGCCACACGGTCTATGCCACACGAAAGGGATTTAACGGAGGCTGCAGCAACATTGTGATGGAAAACTCCACTCTTTGGGCCGATGTTGCACACCCGATTAATATAGGCCTGCACGGCAGTGCTGCGGAGCTTGGCCTTGACGCCGCTCCCGATACTATCACCGGTCTGTTGTATCGCAATATCGATATCCTCGACCATCAGGAACGTCAGCTCGATTGTCAAGGGTGTCTTACTATAGTGAGTGGAGACAATAACCTTGTTAAGGACATCACATTCGACAATATCCGTATTGATGATATCCGCATCGGTCGTCTTTTCGACATCCGTATTGCTATGATTAAGAAGTATTGTGCGGCGCCGGGCGGATGTATCCGCGATATTCTTTTCAAAGATGTGACGTACAATGGAAACCGTGCGGAAGTTTCGTTTATCATAGGCTACGATCCTATGCGCAGGGTGAGCGGCATCACGTTCGATAATCTGGTTATCAACGGAGTGCGCATATCCGACGATATGCCGGGCAAGCCCAAGTGGTACAAGACCGGCGACATGGCTCGCATCTTTATCGGCGAACACGTCGATGGTGTGGTGTTTAAGTGATTAGGTGGTTGTGTTGATAAGTAATCAGGTTTCACCAAAAACATATGAGAAAACTGATATATACACTTTTGGCAACGGCGGCGTTTGGCGCAGCTGTGTTGCCGGCCAATGGCGAAGTAAGGGGCGGTAAGCCCGACTGGATTAATTTCGGATTCTACGAGAAAGCGAACGACGAGCTTGCGTCGGCTGCCGTCGACAGTGCCCGCGTGGTATTTCTCGGCAATTCCATAACTCAGTTCTGGGTCGAGCGCCGTCCCGGCTTTTTCGCCGCGCATCCCGGCTACGTGGGCCGTGGCATTGCCGGGCAGACTACTTACCAGTTTTTGGGGCGTTTCCGCGAAGATGTTATCAATCTTCGTCCTGCCGTGGTGGTAATCAATGCCGCCACGAACGATGTGGCCGAGAATACCCACGTCTATGACGAAGAACGCACTTTCGGAAACATTGTGTCGATGGTGGAGCTTGCTCAGGCAAACGCCATCAGGGTGATTCTCACTACCACGCTGCCTGCCATAGGGTTTGGCTGGGATCCGACAATTACCGATGCTCCCGCTAAGATTGCGGCGCTCAACAAGCGGCTGCGAGCTTACGCATCGGATAAAAACATTCCTTTTGTAGATTATTACTCGGCTATGGCCGCCGATGACGGCAGCGGCGCGCTCAAGCCGGGATATAGCAATGACGGTGTTCATCCCACTGTCGAGGGCTACGAGGTGATGGAAGCGCTCATCGTGCCCGTAATCAATTCTGTACTGTGATATGAAGAAGATAATGGCACTGCTGTTTGCGGCAGTGATGGCGGGCGCCGTGCTTGCCGACGCAAAAATAAAGCATCCGAGCCTGCTTTTCACGCCCGACAGGGTGGAGGCGGCCCGCAATGCTGTGAAATCCGATACCGTCATGGCCTCGGCATGGCATAAGATACTCGCCGAGGCCGACGCGCAGCTCGTCAAAGGCGATGTGCGCAAACTCGAGTACCCGGCATTAGCTTTCCAGATGACCGGCGACAAGCGCTATGCCGACAAGATCCGCGAGGTGCTGCTCAAAACGGCCAAGGTGAAGTCGTGGGGCGATTCCGAGATGCTTGCCCGCAAGCCCGCGTGGCGCTCGGAGCTGCAGATGGCGCATCGTGCATTTCAGCTCGCTCTGGCTTATGATGCTGTATACAACGAGCTTAGTGCCTCCGACCGCCGCGAGATAGCGCAGGGACTCTACAATCTCGCGGTTGAGCCGCTGCTCGGCGACTGGCTCAACGAGCCTACGCGGGTGCATTCGCTCAACTCGATGGGCCACAACTGGTGGACCTCATGCGTGGGCATGGGAGGTATCCTCGGCCTTGCCTTGGCAAACGAGCTGCCGGGCGTGGAGGCTCAGGTGGAGGCGGCCGTGGAGTCGCTCCCCGAGTGGTTCGATTTCGCCGGCGACGTCATACAGCGCAAGCCCAAGACTTTCGACCGCGACGGCGGTATGTACGAGAGCATCAACTACGCGAGCTTCGGCACGACGGAGGCTCTGTTGCTGCGCCTTGCGTGGCTCAACAGCCACCCCGGAGCCAAGCTCGAGCCTATAGACCAGATGGAAAAACTCGCCCCATTCTTCTGCCATGTGGCTTATCCACGCACAGGCGAGCTATATAGCATAAACTTCGGCGACAGCCATAAGAATGTTACCGGCGAAGCCTCTATGCTGTTGGCCTATGCCATGGGGGCTGAGGCGCCCGAAACGCTATGGTATGTCGACCAGCTCCGTGCCGGACAGCATCGCGAGGGCTTCCCGCGCCATTTCCCCATGGGCTTCCTCTATATCCCGCGCGGTAAGAAGGCGCCGGCAAGTCCCGCGCTTCCCACCTCGCATCTGTGGAAGGACTTCGGCTGGGCCACTATGCGCGATTCGTGGGATAAGGACGCCACGATGCTGGCAGTGAAAAGCGGTATGACGTGGAATCATAGCCATGCCGACGCCAATTCGTTCATTGTTTTCCACAAAGGTGTCGACATTATCAAAGACGCCGGTAACTGTAGCTATGGCAAGCCCGAGTATCGCGGCTACTTCTTCCAGAGCGACGCACACAATGTGGTGAAGTTCGACGGCGAGGGGCAGCCCGCTTATCAGCAGTACCACGGCGCTATGCTGCCCGGCTCTGTGAGCGGTCTTCTCGATGCGGGCAATATCAAGTATGTGATGGCCGACGGCACAGGGCCGATGAGCCACGCCTTCAACCGTAACTTCCGCCATTTCCTGTGGATAGACAATGTTATCTACATTATTGACGACCTCGGCAGCCATAAGCCGGGGCACTACGAATGGCTGTGGCACCCCGGAGGCGAGGCCGTCAAGCACGGCTACGACCTCAATGTCACCAACGGCAACTCCGCCGTGGCAATTCGTCCGCTATATCCCCGTCTGTTGGCTTACAGCGGCTTTGTGCACGACTATCCCGACGATTTGTACTGGGAAGAGCGTCAAGGCCCTACCGAAGACCTCCGTGGCACCGAGAAATACTGGAGCTTCCACCTGCCCGAAACCGTGAGCAAGGTAAAGGGGGTGACTGCCGTAATACTCAAGGACAGCCCCGACCAGAAAGAGCTTCCGCAGATGGAACGCAGGCAGGGGACCGACTGGATAGGTCTGCGCGTGACTTACAAAGGCAAGGTTACCGACATATACATCAACCAGCTTGCCGACGGACGGCTGATGCACCTCAACTCGTGGATCGAAGCCGACGGGTGGAATACCGACGCCTATATGTTTGCGGTTTCTTATCCCGAAGGCACTTCTGCGGCTGATGCCAAGGAGATGTTCATAGGCCATGGCAGCAGCCTGCGCCGTGGCGACGATGTGCGCTTCTCGTCGCTTGCCAAGCTCAATGTGATAGCCAAGGACGGCAAAGTGCAGGCGGCAGGCCAGCCCCGCATGCGCTTCTCCCTCAAGCAGAACGGCAAACTCCGCAAATACACCCTCACCGCCGACTAACCCCCCGCCATTACAAATATTAACGTCCTTACGCGTGTCTAAGAGGGTGTTTAATAATGAATGTTAATATTCGGGAGCCGATTTAGCAGCA
>ERZ777305.1076-NODE-1076-length-36980-cov-9.794692_pt1 | contig 36980 bp, 28 predicted proteins | sample MGYA00374965_ERZ777305 | MGnify/ENA primary metagenome ERZ777305 (study PRJEB29328, sample SAMD00013331) | mouse gut metagenome | study: EMG produced TPA metagenomics assembly of the Metagenome analysis of fecal microbiota from mouse which was promoted... | reverse complement strand
TGTAGCTGTTGACTTCCTTACCGTTGGTCAGGCGCACACGAGCCACCTTACGCATAGCCGAGTTAGGCTTTTTGGGAGTGGTGGTGTACACACGCACACACACGCCACGACGCTGGGGGCATGAATCAAGTGCGGGTGACTTGCTCTTATCTTCAAGAGCCACGCGACCTTTTCTTACTAATTGCTGAATAGTAGGCATCTTGCTTTCTTTTGATTTATTTAATAATGAATAGTAGTATATTTGACTGTTTATTACGCGCTTCCCGCCATCAACCCCGCTAATTACCAAGTAGTTAACGCAGCCGTGACGACAAGCCGTTCTTAAAAGCGATGCAAAATTACAACTTATTTTCCTAACTACCAAACATTTCCAAAATAATTTTCGCATCACCGGATTTGCGCCGGATTTGCGCTAATTTTTCATCTGAACCGTGCAAAAAATCCGCAGCATCCTCACGGCCGGATGCCATGCGGCAAGCCCACACTCACAATCGCACCCCAAATGCAACCACAACCCTTATTTTATTTTTTCGCTTCTTTATTGTGTTTTTCCTACATAACCATTAATTTTGCACCTTAAATAAAAACACGGCCGTTTCCACGGCCCAATACGTTAAAAAGCCAAGCCACCATAAATCAATGGAAAGAAAATTCAAGCGAACCCTCATCACCACAGCCCTGCCCTATGCCAACGGGCCTGTGCATATCGGACATCTTGCCGGCGTATATGTTCCGGCCGATATTTATGCCCGCTATCTGCGTATGCGCGGCCAGGACGTAGTCATGGTCGGCGGCAGCGATGAACACGGTGTGCCCATCACACTCCGTGCCAGAAAAGAAGGCATCACCCCGCAACAGGTCGTAGACCGCTACCACAACATCATAAAAGATTCGCTTGAAGAACTCGGAGTAAGCTTCAATATCTATTCAAGAACCACTTCCGAACTCCATCACAAGACTGCTTCCGAATTTTTTCGCCACCTTTATGATAAAGGCGAATTCTCCGTGCAGACCGCACAGCAGCCATATGATGAAAAAACCGGAGAATTTCTCGCCGACCGTTATGTGGTCGGCACCTGCCCGCGCTGTCACAATGAAAACGCCTACGGTGACCAGTGCGAAGCCTGCGGCTCATCGCTCAACGTCACTGACCTCATCAATCCCCGTTCGGCCCTCACAGGCGAACCGGTGAAAATGCGCGAGACCACCCACTGGTATCTCCCCCTTGACAAGTGGGAACCCAAACTGCGCGAATGGATACTTGAAGGCCACAAAGAATGGAAAACAAACGTCTACGGACAGTGCAAATCATGGCTTGATGCCGGACTCCAGCCCCGTGCCGTGAGCCGCGACCTCAACTGGGGTGTGCCCGTTCCGGTTGAAGGAGCTGAAGGTAAAGTGCTCTACGTATGGTTCGACGCTCCGATCGGCTATATCTCCAATACCAAGGAACTCCTCCCTGACTCATGGGAAAAATACTGGAAAGATCCGGAAAGCCGCATCATCAACTTCATCGGCAAAGACAACATCGTCTTCCACTGCATCGTCTTCCCCTCGATGCTGATGGCCTACGGCGATAACTTCCAGCTGCCCGACAACGTCCCGGCCAACGAATTCCTTAACCTCGAAGGCGACAAGATCTCCACGTCACGCAACTGGGCCGTGTGGCTTCACGAATATCTCAATGACTTCCCCGGCAAGCAGGATGTGCTTCGCTATGTTCTCACCGCCAACGCACCTGAGACAAAGGACAACGACTTCACATGGGCAGACTTCCAGGCCCGCAACAACAACGAACTCGTGGCCATCCTCGGCAACTTCGTGAACCGCGCAATGGTTCTGACCCACAAATATTTCAACGGTGAAGTTCCGGCCGCAGGAATGCTGACAGAAACCGACACCCTCCTTGCAACCGAACTCGGCACCGCCACAGAGGCCCTGACAGCCGCACTTGAGACATTCCATTTCCGCGAAGCCCTCAAGCAGGCCATGGAAATAGCCCGCCTCGGCAACCGCTATCTGCAGGAAACCGAACCCTGGAAACTCGCCAAGACCGACATGGAGCGCGTGAAGACAATTCTCAACATAGCTCTCCAGCTCTGCGCCAACATCGCTGTGGCATTCGAGCCCTTCACTCCTTTCATGTCTGAAAAGCTCGCCAAGATGCTCGGCCTCAGCGGAAAACTCACATGGGACATGCTCGGAAAGCTTGACATCATTTCCGCCGGCACCACACTCGCCACTCCCGAACTGCTTTTCGACAAAATCGAAGACAGCCAGATCGAAGCCCAGCTCAAACGCCTCGCCGATACAAAGAAAGCCAACGAAGCAGCCGCCTGGAAAGCAGAGCCTCAGGCCAAGGATGTGGAATTCGACACCTTCGCCGCCTGTGATCTCCGAGTGGGCACCGTACTTGAATGCGTGAAAGTCCCCAAGGCCGACAAACTCCTGCGCTTCCTCATTGACGACGGATTGGAAAAACGCACCATTGTTTCAGGCATAGCCAAATACTACAAGCCCGAAGAACTGGTAGGCAAACAGGTCTGCTTCATAGCCAACCTCCCTCCCCGCAAACTCAAAGGCATTGTGTCTGAAGGCATGATTCTTTCTGCCGAGAACTCCGACGGTTTCATAGTGCTTCTCAGCCCCTCGGCTGCAGTAGCTCCCGGCGCCAAGATCGGCTAAGGCTCATGCGCCGACCGTCCCCACACAGCAATATGAAATCCGAGAGGGTTGGGCTTCCCTCCCCTCCCGGATTTTTCAATTCTCCCCCCAAAAGCATTCTTTATCAACAGGTCGTTTAAAAAACAACAGTTAAATGACAGCCAGAAGAAAACCACGACTCCTGATCATATACACAGGCGGAACGATCGGAATGATCGAAAATCCAGAAACCCATGCCCTGCAGCCTTTTGACTTCTCGCACCTCATAGACAATGTGCCCAAAATCAAGATGCTCGACTATCATATCGACAACATCCAGTTCACCCCGATAGACTCAAGCGATATGAATCCGTCAGGATGGGCGGAGATATCAAATGCCATAGCCTCGCATTATGACGAATATGACGGTTTCGTAGTTCTCCACGGCACCGACACAATGGCCTACACGGCCTCGGCTCTTTCATTCATGCTCGGCAATCTCCACAAGCCGGTCATTATCACCGGCTCGCAGCTCCCCATCGGAGAAGTGCGCACCGACGGAGAAGAAAACCTCATAACCGCCCTGCAGATTGCAGCCGCCACTACTTTTGACGGGTCTCCGATGGTCCAGGAAGTAGCTATCCTGTTCGAGAACTATCTTTGGCGCGGAAACCGCTCTACCAAAATGAGTGCCGACAACTTCAATGCCTTCAAGAGCAACAACTATCCGCAGCTGGCAAAAATAGGCCTTGGAATACACTTTTCAGAAGAGGCTCTGTGGCGTCCAAAAGCAAAGACACCTTTGCAGCTCAACACCCGCATGGACTCCAACGTGATGTTTATCGAGCTCTACCCCGGCATGACACAGCAGACCCTCCGCTATCTTCTGAACGCTCCTGGAGTAAAGGGCATTGTACTGCGCACATACGGAGCAGGCAACGCTCCGACAGCCGGATGGTTTATCGAGGAAATAGCTCAGGCAGTGCAACGGGGAGTAGTGATTGTCAATGTCACTCAGTGCGTGAACGGAGGTGTGCACCACAGGCGCTACGTGGCAGGCGACAAGCTGGCCAACGCAGGTGTGATTTCCGGCCATGACATGACCTCAGAAGCAGCAATAACCAAACTGATGTATCTGTTCGGCCTCGGACTGACACCTTCAGCCGTGGCTACACGCCTTAACACTGATCTCTGCGGCGAGGTCACACTGTAGCCGCGCCGCAAAAACGTCAGTCATACCCGTTTTCAAAATCAAATTCCAGCTGTCGCGGATCATAGACCGTCCGTGAGGAACTTCCATGTTCCGGCATCGAGACAGAAAGGCCCACAAGCCTAACCTGCCGTCCGACCACCGGCGCCAGAGCCAGCAGGCGTATAGCCGCCTGGGCGATGAGATCTTTGTTCTGATAGGCGTGTGGAGCAGTATGGCTGCGTGAACACTGGCTGAAATCGCTGAATTTCAATTTAAGCGTCAGCGTACAGCCGCGGAACACACTGCGTCCTATCCTCCAGACAAGTTCTTCTGCCAGATCAGAGATCACCTGCTCGATCTCTCCGACGGTCACAAGATCTTCCTGAAGAGTGATCTCGCAGCCGACCGATTTCCGCGTCCACAGCGGCTCCACGGGTCTATTGTCGATCCCGCGGGCAAACTGATAGAAAATCCTCCCGGACTTCCCGAATTCATGACTCAGCAGTTCGGCTGAACAGGCTGCAAGCTGTTCGCCGTTCCAGATACCAAGAGCATGCATCCTTGCGGCCGTGACGGGCCCCACACCCCAGAAATCTTCCACCGGAATCCTGCGTATAAAATCAAGAGCCTGCGAGGGATGGATGGTACACAGGCCGTCGGGCTTCCGATAGTCAGAAGCTATCTTAGCCAGAAACTTATTGTAAGAGACTCCGGCGGAAGCTGTCAGCCCAAGTCGCTCACGGATCTTGCTCTTGATCTCTCTGGCGATATTGACAGCCATCGGTTCACCTGCCTTATTGACAGTCACGTCAAGAAAAGCCTCGTCAAGAGATATCGGCTCGACGATATCGGTATATTCATGAAAAATCTTATGCATAGCTGCCGACACCTTTTTATATACATCGAATCTCGGTTTCACAAAAACGAGTCCCGGACAGATTTTCGCTGCCCGCATCGACGGCATGGCCGATCTTACGCCGAATCGCCTCGCCTCATAGCTCGCAGCCGCTACCACACCGCGCCCCTCGGCATGGCCGACGGCTATAGGCACTCCTCTCAGTTCAGGATTGTCACGCTGCTCGACTGACGCATAGAACGCATCCATATCAATATGGATGATCTTACGTATTTCACCCAGTTCAGAGACGTCCCTGGTCATTGTAGGAATAAAATTCGTTTCGCGCTATTATCACATGATCAAGCACTTTGATTCCGAGATAATCGGCTCCGACCTTGATTCTCTGAGTCAGACGGTCATCCTCACCGCTCGGAAGCGGATTCCCGGAAGGATGATTATGAACCAGTATTATCCCTTCGGCAAGACAGTCGAGCGCCCGTTTTAGAAGCAGCTTCACATCCACCACCGTGGCGGCCGTGCCTCCCTGCGATATGCAACGCTTGAACTTCACGCGGTTACTCCTTGAGAGCATCATCACCCAGAATTCCTCATAGTCAAGATGAGCCATAAGCGGCTGCATTATATCCTTGACATCCTCGCTCGACCTGATCAGCGGCTCTGCGGCACCGGCCATCTGCTCACGGTTACGGCGGCCGAGTTCAAAAGCCGCGGCAAGGCATACGGCTTTGGCCGGACCGACTCCTTTGTATTTCGACATCATCTCCTGCATACTCATGCGGGCAAGGTTGTCGACCCGCTGGTCACAGTCATGCAGAATGCCACGCGCCATGTCGACCACCGACATGCCCGGCAGTCCACCACCAAAAATCAATGCCACAAGTTCGGCATCGCTCAGCGAGCGTATGCCGTTTGCAAGCGCTTTCTCACGCGGCTTGTCGTCGTCATTCAGATCATGAATGCGGGTCGGGACAAAAGGTGTCTGGTCATTCATCGCTTCTACTTCCCTTTTCTCATTAAAATCTCTTCCTCGACGTCACGTCCGCGCCCAAGCACTATCTTGAGGAAGTATGCTTTCAGAAAACCGCAGCCGTAGCCACAGATCTGGATGACGCTCGCAGGCAAAGCCTTGACCGCAATCACCGGCGAGCGGGTTGACACAAGCGCACTGACGAATATGGCAATAAGATACAACCCCAGCGGCAGCAGGAACCACGGAGAGACTGCCGCTGACAGCACCACAAGCACCAGCCCTATGATCACAGCCAGGGCAGGAAGAGCATGAACCACTTTCAGCGACCCCGGATAGAGCAGCTTGAGGGTGATGCGCGACATGCCGAACACATAGACCTGACGAAGGAATTTTCTGAAATCAACACGCCTCTTGTGGTAGACATAAGCTGGACGGATCAAGGCTATCGAAAAGCCAGCATTACGGATTCTAGTCGACATGTCTATATCCTCTGAAAACATTTCACGGAAGCCCCCCACCCTTTCATAGACTCTGCGCGAAAAACCCATGTTGAATGTGCGCGGCACAAACTTTTCAAGGCTCATCTTCCCGCCACGGATTCCGCCGGTGGTCAGAAACGAGGTCATGGCGAAATTGATGGCCTTCTGAGTCGAGGTGAACGACGAGTGAGCCGAGTCCGGACCGCCGAAACAGTCTACGGGCTTTGCATCCAGCTCGCGGCTAAGAACAGCGAAGTAATCCTCCGGGATCACACAGTCGCTGTCAAAGAAAATGAAATAATCGCCTGCGGCCCGCTCCATTCCATAGTTGCGGGCAATCGAACGGCCTTCATTCTCCTTGTAGAAATATCTGACACGCAGATTTTCCACGCTTTCAGCTTCGGCCTGGCATCTGTCTGTCGACCCGTCCTCCACTATCACGACCTCGAAATTCTTCAAGGTCTGACGGCTGAGACTTTCCAGCAGATCACGGACCTCATCAATACGGTTATAGACCGGTACTATTACCGAAAAACGCACCTTTTCATCCATCAGCTCATGCGGTTTTTATAATCATTATAATCGAAACGGCGCAGATAAGTGCAATTGCCATCAGAGTCGCAAAGCACCATAGCAGGATGCTGTATGCCATTGAACATAGAGGTCTTCACTGTAGTATAGTGGTTCATATCCTCAAGCGTGAGGCGATCACCGGCTTTCAGTGGCTCCCGGAAACACCAGTCGCCCACATAGTCACCGCTCAGGCAGGAATTTCCGCCAAGCCTATAGCGCGGCAGCCCCTCCGCTTCCGGAACACTTTCGGTGATGGCCGGCTTATAAGGCATCTCAAGGCAGTCAGGCATGTGGCAGGCGAAACTTGCGTCGATGACAGCCGTTTTCACTCCTTGGTTCTCAACCACATCAAGCACTTCGGTGATCAGATCGCCGGTGCGCCAGGTGAAAGCACTTCCCGGCTCCATAACTACCTGCAGCCACGGATAACGCCCACGGAAATCTTTCAGAAGCCCGATCAGATGGTCCACGTCATAGCCCTCGCGCGTCATCAGATGACCACCGCCGAAGTTGACCCACTTCAGCTGACTGAAATACATTCCGAACTGATCCTCGAAAGCGGCAAGCACCTTTTCAAGATCATAGCTCGAACTCTCGCACAAAGCATGGAAATGCAGACCCTCGATCCCGGCAGGCAATACTCCGGCAAGCTGATCGGCGGTCACTCCGAAACGCGAACCGGGAAGAGCCGGATTGTAGATCTCAGTCTCGATGACCGAGCACTGCGGATTGACTCTCAGTCCGGGCGACACTCCGGCCGCCAGAGTCTTGGCGCCATACTTTTCCCACTGACCGAGAGAGTTGAAGGTCAGATGAGTGGCACGTGAAAGAAACTCACTTATCGTGGCCTCGGTATAGACCGGACAGTAGACATGCGCCTCACCTCCGAGCTCTTCATTGCCAAGCCGGAGCTCGTTGAGCGAACTGGCGGTAAAATCGCGGTTATACTCCCTGATTATAGGGAATGTACGCCACAAGGCATTGGCCTTGAAAGCCATGATGATATTCACACCGGCCTCACGCTCCACTCTGTTGATCAGCGACAGGTTGCGGCGCAATTTATCTTCATATACTATATAATAAGGTGTAGCGATCTCGTCTGCTTTCATCTCATATTGTTTTTGGTATGGTGGTTACTCGGTTCCGACTATTGAAAATTTCGCAAACTTCAGCATCAGGGTGCGAGTGTCGGTATTCTCGAACTTCACTGTGATTCTCGGATCGGGCCCTGCGGTGTCGATATTGACAATCGCACCACGGCCGAACTTGGCATGTTCTATGACCGTTCCCTCCGCCACTTCGCTCACCGAATGAAGGGCATATCTGACATCGCTCGCAGGCTTTCCGGCAGACGGCTGCATCTGTCCGGGCCGTCTGAATGACTGCGGCGCGCCTGACGAAGGCTGAACCTTGCGCAGCGAGTTCAGACTGCGGGCTGAGCCGGCCATTGATGCCGTATAATTTACCGTCGGGCGCACCTTCGGAGCATCGTCTCCAAGATTGTCATTGGTGGCAAGACGCAGATAGCGCTGATCTATATCTCTGAGGAAGCGCGACGGGCGGCAGCTGACCGTCTGACCGTTGCGGAAACGCGATCCGGCATATGTCAGCATGCAGAATTTTTTCGCTCTCGTCATAGCCACATACATCAGACGGCGCTCCTCTTCGATCTGGGCCGGTGAATCCTGAGCCATAGCCGACGGAAAAAGCTCTTCCTCAACTCCGACCACAAACACATTATTGAATTCCAGCCCCTTTGCAGCATGGACAGTCATCAGAGTCACGCGCTCCTCGCTTGCGTCGCCGGAATCCGAATCCTGGTCAGTGGCAAGCGAGACCTCCGCCATAAAATCGGCGAGCGACATGCTGTCACTCCCCTCCTCCACACGGGTCTCCACAAAGCCCTTCACGCCTGAAATCAGTTCCTGAAGGTTTTCCTGTTTCGAAAGATTTTCAGGTGTGCTGTCGTGGAGATACATCTTCAGCATCTCAGTACGTTCTATGATCCTGGTGGCCAGTTCAAGCGCATCGGCCCCCTTGCGGTCAGCCTGCACGAATTCAGTTATCAGACCGGCAAATCTGTCGAGTTTACGCAAAGTCCCGGCATTGAGACCGGCCGGATACCTGTCAGGCTCCTGAATCACAGTCCAGAGGCTTACGTTGCCGTCAATCGCTGCACGTGTCAGCTTGGCGAGAGTTGTCTCCCCGATGCCTCGCGCCGGGAAATTGATCACACGTCTCAGCGCCTCGTCATCATCAGGATTCAAAGCCAGACGGAAATAGGCAATGGCGTCCTTTACCTCCTTGCGCTGGTAGAACGACAGACCACCGTAAATCCTGTAAGGCACATTGCGTTTTCTCAAAGCCTCTTCCAGCACACGGCTCTGGGCATTGGTACGATATAGTATGGCGAATTCATCGGCACTGTCGCCGCTCGTCATTTTCAGCTGCGACAGCCGCGAAGCCACCTGATAGGCCTCCTCGAAATCGCTATAGCACTTGACCACCTCTATCAGCGCCCCGGTCTCGTTCTCTGAATAAACGGTTTTGGGTATCTGCTCGCTGTTCTTGTCGATAAGTGAACCGGCGGCATTGATGATGTTACGTGTCGAGCGATAGTTGCGTTCGAGTTTAAAGATAGACAGTGCAGAATACGTCTTTCTCAGATCAAGGATATTGCGGATATTGGCACCCCGGAACGAGTAGATGCTCTGGGCATCGTCGCCGACCACACAGAGCCTGCCGCTTTCGCGTGTAAGCTGGGTCACTATCACGTGTTGCGCGAAATTCGTGTCCTGATACTCGTCGACAAGCACATAGCTGAAAAACTCCCGATAGTGGCGGAGCACATCCGGATTGTCGCGCAACAGTACATTGGTATAATAGAGCAGATCGTCAAAATCCATAGCCCCGGCCACCACGCAACGGTCGCGATAGGCTCTGTAGACCGCATAGAGTTCGGGGCGTTTGGCTCTCGCATCGGCTTCCATCACATCGCGGCTCAGCGCATAGTCTTCAGGCGAGACAAGTGCGTTCTTGGCACCGGAAATGGCCGAAAGCACAGCCGACGGCTTGTAGATCTTATCGTCAAGCTGCATATCCTTTATGATAGTCTTGACAAGCGATTTACTGTCGGCGCTGTCATAGATCGTGAAATTGCTTTTGAATCCTATCAGTTCGGCATTGGCGCGGAGAATACGCGCAAAGATCGAATGAAAGGTACCCATCCACAGTTTCGAAGCCACAGCGCCGCCCACAAGCTGCTCCACACGCTCGCGCATCTCTTTGGCAGCCTTGTTCGTAAAGGTCAGAGCAAGAATCCGCCACGGCTCATAGCCGAGGCGGAGTAGATGAACTATCTTATAGGTTAGCACACGGGTCTTGCCTGAGCCGGCTCCCGCTATCACAAGCTGAGGTCCGTCGCAATACTCTACTGCGGCCCGCTGCTGTTCGTTGAGTTCATCAAGATAATTTTCGTCCATCAATATCATCACTTGACGAGCAGATGGTCACCGGTTTCGTTGACAATCGAGCGGTAATAGCGATCGTCATATCCGCCGTAGACCGGCGACACAGGCATTCCTTCGGGAGTGCGTTCGAATTTTCCGTCTTTCTCTTTCTTGATATTGCCGTCCATATATTTGACAAGGAGATAGTCGCCGAGATCCTTATAGCGCTTCACATAGCGGCGCGAAGCAAGGGCAGAGTGATCGTTGAGCAGACTGCGGGCGGCATCAGGCTCGAGAGTCGGCACTTCGGCGAGGAACGTTCTGACTTCATTTTCAAGAGTATCTTCCTCGGCTTTCTGCACACGGCGGATATCATCGATCATCTTGCTGTACTGGTGATAGGCCTGGTTCGCCACATAGCTTGTCACCCAGAATGCAGCGTCCCATGACAGGGTGAGGAGATCGCCGTTGCCCTGGGCGAATTCATGAGGTATTGAAGTGATGCTGCTGTACATGGGCACATACACACAGGTATTGGCATCGTCAACACCGAACCAGAGTATGCCGCGCATCAGTTCAGGATGGGCAGAGTTCATCTGCGACACGAACGAAAAACCGGTCTGCTGAGTGGCGATGGCACGTTCGTTGAGATATTCCTTTCCGTCGACTTTGAACGTCATCGGACGCCAGCGGTAAGGCACCGCATAGGGACCGGCGCCAACATCTTTGGTCATGTCCATCGGAGTACCCTCGAAATGGTCACGCATCATCCACTTCATGTCATTGAGACTCACCTTGCGGTCAGGTTTCACCCAAAGCGGCATAGGCTCGCCCTCGGCCTTCATGATCCAGGGGAGATAGCTGTCCATTCCGTCGGCAAAACGGTTGAAATAGCTCCACACACGGCCGTCACAGCCTCGGGTTGCAGTGCCGTCGAGTTCGCCATAGGCAAGCGAGAAACTGAAATCCTCGTCCTTACCGTTGTAGTAGCCCATTTTGCGGGCGAATTTGATGACATCAGGCGAGTAGAGGGTGTTTCCCTTGTCTTTCAGAGGAAATTTATGGATACGCGGATGGTTGGCATGGCCCGAAATACAGTCGTCGGGGATACGGCGGGCCACCCATACGGCGCCCTTCTCCTTGCCGCCCTTGCCGATCAGTTCCATGATCCAGGCTTCTTCAGAATCGGCAATAGAGAACGATTCACCACTTGAATGATAACCGTATGTGTTCACCAGATCTGTCATGATCTTTATGGCCTCGCGTGGCGTTTTGGCTCGTTCAAGGGTCACATAGATCAGCGAACCATAGTCCATTATACCGGTTGTGTCTTCCAGCTCGTGACGGCCACCCCAGGTGCTTTCCGAGATTGTCAGACCGTGTTCGTTCATATTGCCTATAGTAGTATAGGTTTCGGCTACTTCGGGTATCTCGCCGAGATAGCGGCCTGTGTCCCATTCAACGATCTTCCTCATCGTGCCTGGCGCATGTTTGCCTCCGGGGCGGTTGTAGAGTTCACCGTAAAGCGTATGGCTGTCGGCGGCATAGGTGACAAGCACCGAGCCGTCAGGAGTGGCGTTCTTACCTGCGATAAGGCTCGTGCATGCCAGAGCCGGCTCAACTGACATCAGAGCCAGGGCTCCGAGAACGATTTTATCGAACATTTTCATGATTGGTTTTGTTTTTTTTAATAATTTATGCAAGGATCTGTCAGCCTCCATATTCCAGCAGGAACACCACAGCGGACGTCCGTCTTGCAAAAATAATGAAATTCATCTACAAATCCAAGCCGCAGGATCTCTTTCTGCATCGCACAGAAAAATGTGAGAATGTCTGACAACAAATGTTAAACCCCTCTATAACTTCCGATAAATTTGTAACTTACAAATATTTTTCATTAATTTGCAATCAGGACTCCTTACCTGCATAAACAAATTTCTCATATACTACTCACTAACCAACTGCTTATTTTATGAAAAAGTATCTCGCAGAGATGATCGGAACATTTGTTCTGGTACTCATGGGTTGCGGCAGTGCAATCTTCGCAGGCATTGGCCTCGGCACAACCGGCTATGGCGTGACAACCCTTGGCGTGGCTATGGCGTTCGGCCTTTCTGTAGTGGCTATGGCCTACACCATCGGCAACATTTCAGGCTGCCACATCAATCCGGCCATCACCCTCGGTGTCTGGTCAAGCGGACGCATGAGCGGCAAGGAAGCCGGAGGCTACATGCTCTTCCAGTGCATCGGCGCTATCATCGCTTCTGCTGTCCTCTACATCCTCGTCCACACAGGCAATGAAGCCGGTATCGAAGCCGTGTTCAACAGCACTACGACCACCGGCTCAAACAGCTTCCTCCCCGGCAACATCGTGCCTGCCTTCATTGCAGAACTTATCTTCACTTTCATCTTCGTGCTCGTGGTGCTCGGTTCCACTGACGAAAAGAAAGGTGCCGGCAACTTTGCAGGCCTCGCCATCGGCCTGACTCTTGTCCTGGTCCACATAGCATGCATCCCCATCACCGGCACTTCAGTCAACCCGGCTCGTTCGATCGGCCCGGCCATTTTCGCAGCCATCGAAGGTAACTGTGTGCCTCTCAGCCAGCTCTGGCTCTTCATCGTGGCTCCATTCATAGGAGCTATGCTCAGCGCCTTTGTCTGGAAAGGACTCCGCTCAGACAACTGATCGGCATTCGTAGCTAAAAAAATAAACCGCAGGGGCATGAGGATTGTCAGCATGTCCCTGCGTATTATCTGACACATTCAAATACTCTTCATGAATCTCAACGGACGACGTGAAAGTTCAAACGTCAGCGACCGCCGCAGTGGAGGCGGTGGGGGCGGCAAGAAAATCGGCGCCGGAATCGGCGCGGTAATAATAGCGGCTATCATTGCATGGATCTCCGGTGGAAACCCTCTTGATGTCCTGATCTCTAACGCCGGTTCATTCACCTCCGGCAGCAGCCAGGTCTCGCAGAACTACACCCCTACAGAAGAAGAGGAGGAACTGGCACGCTTCTCCCGCCAGATTCTGGCCGGAACGGAAGACGTGTGGACAAAGATTTTCGCCCGGATGGGGAAGGAATACGAAGCGCCGACCCTGGTGCTCTACACCGATGCCGTCAGAAGCGCCTGCGGAGATGCATCCGCATCTGTAGGCCCGTTCTACTGCTCGGCCGATGAGAAACTCTACATTGACCTGTCATTTTTCCGTGACATGCGCAAGACTCTCGGAGCTGATGGAGATTTCGCATACGCCTATGTGATAGCCCATGAAGTCGGGCATCATGTACAGCATCTGCTCGGCATACTTGACGAAGCCCATTCGCAGATGAACCGCGTAAGTGAAACCGAAGCCAACAACATCAGTGTGCGCATCGAACTCCAGGCCGATTTCCTCGCCGGTGTCTGGGCTTATCATGACAACGAGATGTTCAGCTCCATTGAAGACGGTGATCTTGAAGAAGCTCTTGATGCATCAATGAAAATAGGCGATGACTATCTGCAGAAACACGCCCGCGGCTACTCCGTGCCAGACTCATTCACCCACGGCACATCAGCCCAGCGCAGCCGCTGGCTCAAAAAAGGCCTCTCGACAGGCGACCTCAGCCAGGGCGACACATTCTCCATCCCCTATTCCAGTCTGTAAGCGCTTATCAGGAAATGCAAACCTTTTTTGCACCTCCACGCATTATCGCACTAAAACTCTATTCTCTTGTGGTTAACTTTGCAGCGTCAGGAGAGTTTCCGGAAAAGTATCGAGGCTACGTTTGAGGCGGCGCTGCTGTCGGTATGAAGTATGGATCTGATCTTTGCATAACCTCCCAGCTGGGCCTCGCGGGCCGGCCCAGCTTCAAGTATCTGCGAAAGTTCACGGTCCACATTGTCAGCCGTACAGTTGTGGACCAGCATCTCCGGCACCACACACCCCCTGACCCCCGTGCGCACGGCCTCGCGGTTGACCTCGCGTCGCGTCTGACTGTCTATCTTCCCGCCTATAAGGTTAGGCAGAGCCACATAGGGAATCTTCAGAATGTGAAGGAATATGTCATGGGCCCATTTCCACCCCACGGCACGATAGCAGACCACCTGCGGACATCCCGCCAGGGCACATTCCAGCGAGGCTGTGCCTGAAGTCACCATAGCGGCATGGGCACCGGCCATCAGCTCAAGAGTGGCGGCATCTACAAGAGGGAAAGAGGTATAGGCTCCATACATCGACTTGTCTATAGAAGGAGCGGCGGCCACCACGGTCTGCATCTCAGGATGACGCCTGGCCACAGCATCCATCACCGGCAGATTAGCCTTGATCTCTCCGACACGGCTGCCAGGCACAAGAGCGAGGATCGGACGCTCCGACAGCCCGTGACGCCGCAGAAATTCCGCCCGCGAAGGCAGTGATTTCAGCACCTCTTCAACCTCCTCGACCGATGGATTGCCTACATAGTCCACCTTGACTCCCCGCTCCCCGAACCATGCAGGCTCAAACGGAAGTATCGAGAAAATGCAGTCTACATAGCGGCGCAACTGCTTGATGCGATATTCCTTCCAGGCCCAGAGCTTTGGCGCGATATAGTAAAACACCTTTATGCCAAGCTCTTTGGCAAATCTGGCCAGCTTCAGATTGAAGCCCGGATAGTCGACAAGCACCACGGCATCAGGCCGCATGGTCCGGATGGCCTCTTTAGCCCTACGCAGATTGCCGAGAACCTGCGGCAAGTGGGTTGCCACATCAATAAATCCCATGAATGCCATGCGGCTGAAATGTATCAGAGGCTCATGCCCAGCCGCTTCGGCCATGCGGTCGCCACCGAGAAAAGTGATTTCCGCCGAAGCATCAAGCTTCAGCAACTCTTTGATTACCTGCGCCGCATGGACGTCACCGGATGCCTCTCCGGCTGAAAAGAAATACTTCATAAGCACAAAGATATAGGATTTTTTTCATTTTCTGAAGGATTTTCGCTAACTTGCGCGTTATTAAGAAGAGCTCAACTATTCATTCTTCTTCATCAGCATCACAACTATATGTTCAGATACATCTTCGGGGCAATACTCAGCCTGCTTCCGCTTCTCTCGTTTGGGAAAACGCCGATTTTCGGAAACCCAGAAGTCGATGTCGACAATATGTACGCCTATGTCAAGCGCCACAACCCAGATTTCAGACGCGAAGTTGCCGAGGCCTTCTACAGCATCGGGCGCCGTTACGGCATACGCGGAGACATCGCCCTGTGTCAGGCCATAATCGAGACCGGATGGTTCCGTTTCGACAACGGCACTGCCGTCCGCCCCGAAGCTCATAACTATTGCGGACTTGGCGTGAAAAAGCGTGGCGACCGCGGATGCTCGTTCAAATCCGTGGAAGAAGGAGTCACAGCCATGATACAGCACCTCTACGCTTATGCCTGCTCAGGCAAATTGCCGAAAGGAGAACGCAAGATAGATCCCCGCTTCGACTATGTGAGCCGCGGTTGCGCCCCGACATGGGAAAAACTCGCCGGCCGCTGGGCAATGAATCCGCGTTACGGCAAAAACATAATGAAAATCTATTCCGGACTTGCCTCCAAAGCCCACTCCGGCGGCAAAGTGCAATTCATAGAAGTCAATATCCCCGATGATCTCCTTGACGGCGATGAAATTGACTACTCCGATCTTGACTATGCCCATGACGTTGACACTCCGGAAATCTCCGTGGCCGATGACGATATCTTCAACTGACTCCATTCCACACACCCCCGAAAACAGACCAATGAAAGAAAAAGACATCATATCAAACATCGCCTCCCGCCTCGCCATCACCGAACTCAACGCTATGCAGAAACGCATGGCATCTGTAAAAACCGGAGGCAACACCATTACACTCCTAGCCCCGACAGGTTCCGGCAAGACCGTGGCATTCGCCATAGCCCTGCTCAAAAGCCTTGGCCCGGCCGACGGACGGATACGTGCCGTGGTCATGGCTCCATCGCGCGAACTTGTACTCCAGATCTTCGATGTAATCCGCCCTATAGCCACCGGACTCAAGACAGTCGCTTTCTACGGCGGACACTCCATGCAGGAAGAAAAAAACTCACTGTCTGTAACCCCTGACATCATCATCGCCACTCCCGGCCGTCTGCTCGACCACATCACCCGCGGTCTTGTCGACCTTTCAGGAGTACGCACACTCGTGCTCGATGAATATGACAAAGCCCTCGAACTCGGATTTGCCGACGAAATGAAGCGCGTGTGCAAAAAACTCACATCTCTCAGCCTCATAATCCTCACCTCAGCCACACGACTTGACGAACTCCCCCCCTTCCTCCCGGTGACACAGACCTCCGAACTGATTGACTTCAGCTCCGACTGCTCTCCGCGCCGCAGAATGCAGATTGTCAATGTCCCGTCACCGACACGCGACAAACTCGATACCCTCATCGACCTCCTGCGCTCGCTCGACAACGGACGCGTGATCGTCTTTGCAAACCATCGCGAAAGCGTAGAGCGCATCTACTCGGCTCTGCGCAAAGCCGGACTGCCGGCGGGAATCTATCATGGCGGCCTCGAACAGAACGACCGCGAAAACGCCATCGAGATGCTCAACAACGGATCGACCCCCATACTCGTCTCAACCGATCTCGGCGCCCGCGGTCTTGACATCCCCGAACTTTCGGCCGTAGTCCACTATCATCTCCCCCCCTCGCCTGAAGCCTGGACCCACCGCAACGGCCGCACAGCCCGTCAGCAGGCCTCCGGAGAGGTCTATGTCATCACCTCCGAAGGCGAAAACCTGCCCGAATATCTCGAATGGGACCGCGAACTGGTGCCGCAAGGCAAAAGCTCCGACCCGATTGTCTCCGATACCACCACTCTATATTTTAACGTAGGCAAAAAAGAGAAAATCTCGCGAGGCGACATCGTAGGCTTCATCGTAGCCAAAGGCAACCTTGACGCCGGAGCGATAGGCCGCATAGCCCTGCGCGACCACTCGGCGCTCGTGGCAGTTCCACTCAAAGAAGCCGCAAGGCTCATCGACACCCTCAACAGCCACAAAATCAAAAACACCCGCGCCAGAATCTCCCGCCTCGGCAGATAGTACCCCCGCCAATCAATCGGACCGTTAGAGTCGGTTCGACAAAAATATCGAATACTAGACGAGGGTCTATCAGATCTCTGAAATCTGACACACCCTCGTTAATTCATCATTATCCATATATCTCTATCCACAGCCTCTCAGCGGGTGATATCAAACCCTCGCCGCTGCAGAGCGCGCAACATGCGGTAGTTCATAGCCTCCCGGTAATAGCCCACTATGTGTCCGGCCCAGTCGTTGTCGCTTTTCGTACCCTCGCGGGTGCGGTTATACTCGCTGACGGTCTCATCATAAGCCTTCAGTTCGTCAATCATCGCCTCGCTGTCCTGCCGGTAATAATTCTTATGGACCACAAGGCCCACAGGCTGCTTCGGCTTCAGATCAGGATGCTCACGCGGCACTCCGAGAGCCAGCCCGCAGACCACAAAAGTCTTGTCGGGAAGCTTCATCAGCGATGCCACAGCCTCAGGAGCCGCCGTGCGGGCATAACCGATCGGACATGTACCCAGCCCAAGAGACTCAGCCATAGTCAGCGCGCTCATCATGGCAAGAGCAGCATCGACCACCCCCACAATCAGCCCGTCGGCCGTATTGTTAAAACAAGGAATATCAATCCCCTTTTCCTCACTGAGCAGAGCAATCTTATGATAATCTATCAGAAAAAGCAGAAAATGACTGCAGGTCTTGATCTGCTTCTGACCCGTCAGGTCGTAGAGCTGCTCCTTGACATCCTGGTCAGTAATGTCAATCACAGAAAACTGCTGACCGTTGTAGCTCGTCGGAGTATTGCGGACAGCCTCGTAGATCAAAGCCATCTGCTCGTTGGTAATCGGCTCACGCTCATAGCGACGCACGGAACGACGGTCCAAAAGTGTATCTTTCACATCTTTCATGTCAGGGTAAACAAATTTATCAAGAGTAGAGAATATAGATTTTAATATTTCGGGATCGACCCGGAAAGATTCGGGATAGTTGCAATTTAAACAATCTTCAGCCCGGACTTGTTCACTCCCTGCCCCCCTACACGCACTTGCACACATCTGCCAAATCAACTAACTTTGCGCCTATGGAACTCATCACCTCTGAAAACATAATCCTCATCGGCTCAATCCTCCTGATAGCCGGAGTCCTCATAGGCAAATCAAGCTACCGTTTCGGACTGCCGCTACTGCTCATCTTCCTGCTTGTCGGCATGGCATTCGGCACAGACGGAGTCGGCATCCAGTTCAGCAACATGCACTCCGCCCAATTCATAGGCATGATAGCCCTCTGCATCATTCTCTTCTCAGGCGGCATGGGCACCAGACTCTCGGCAATACGCCCCGTCATAGTACCCGGACTCATACTCTCGACCATCGGAGTCCTCCTGACCGCACTGCTCACCGGACTGTTTATCTGGTGGCTCTCCGGCATGGATTGGACAAACATACATTTCGCCTTCATCCCATCCCTGCTCCTGGCAGCAACGATGTCATCGACCGACTCCGCCTCGGTCTTCGGCATACTCGGCAGCCAGAAAGTAGGCCTGCGCAACCATCTGCGCCCCATGCTCGAACTCGAAAGCGGCTCAAACGACCCGATGGCCTACATGCTCACCATCATCCTCATCGAAACCATCACCCTCGGCGGCGAACTCTCAGCCGGATCCATAATCCTTGAACTGATCCTGCAGTTCGGAGTCGGCGCCACTGGCGGATTTCTCATGGGGAAACTCACCCTGTGGCTCATAGCCGTCTACCGACGCATCGACGCCAACGCCCAGTCAAAAGAAGACACCGGACAAGCCACATCAATGATCTCCATCCTCATGATCGGAGCCGTATTCTTCACCTTCGCAGCCACCACAGCCCTCGCCGGCAACGGCTATCTCGCCGTCTACATCTGCGGCATAGTCCTTGGCAACGCCACCCTCCCCAACCACCGCGGCATCACCAAATTTCTCGACGGCATGACATGGCTCGCACAAATCGTAGTCTTCCTCATGCTCGGCCTCCTCGTCAACCCCCATGAAATGATCGACGTAGCCGCCGTCTCCCTCCTCATCGGAATCTTCATGATCCTCATCGGACGCCCCCTGAGCATATTCCTAACCCTCGCCCCACTGCACAAAATCAGCCTCCGGTCCAAAGCCTTTATCTCCTGGGTAGGCCTTCGCGGAGCCGTCCCCATCATCTTCGCAACCTACCCCATAGTCTCAGGAATAGAAGGAGCCGGACAGATCTTCAACATCGTATTCTTCATCACCATCCTCTCCCTGCTCATCCAGGGCACCACTGTAATCACAGCCGCCCGCCGCCTCGACCTGATCTCCACCGACAACCCTGACAATGAAGACTTCGGCGTAGAACTCGCCGACGAACTCCCCACATCCCTCCAGACCCTCACCCTCACCCCCGACCATCTCGCCAAAGCCACAACCCTGCGCGACATGCAGCTCCCCCCAGGCAACCTCGTCATGATGATCCGCCGCGGCAACCGCTACATAGTCCCCAACGGCACACGCCACCTTCAGCCCGGCGACACCCTCCTCATCATCAAGGAAGACAGCGCAAACAAACCCGGAAAAGTGTAGAAACTCCCTGACAGCAACCCCAGCAACCAGGCCGAAGACAAAATAAATCCATCTGAAAACCAGGTCAAAATCAAAACCTTATAATATCACAGATAAAAAAATAAGCAAAAAAGCGCTTGACATATTTGACGGAAACAAAAAAAATGCCTACCTTTGCAACGCAAAACGCCTGAGGCCCCGTCAGCCCCGCAGTTGACATCAGCCACAAACAAAAGGCACGGTCCTATAGCTCAGTTGGTTAGAGCACCTGACTCATAATCAGGGAGTCCTTGGTTCAAGCCCAAGTGGGACCACAACAAGCGAAAGCAATTCGTGGAAGAATCCTGAAAATCAATGATTTTCGGGATTCTTTGCTTTTAGCGCCCTATGCAAAATCCGGCAGAATGAGGCACTTCGCGTTGGAGCATCCGTTGGACTTGATTCTAACGTGCAAAAAGTCCAACGGTTAAGGTCTAATCCGCTGATTGACCTTTGATTGCCTGCGGTTTTCTCATCTTGTCAAAGAACTATTGTTTAATCAAAAATGTTTATTTGACATGCTACAAAGAAAATCGACTTTCAGCATCCTCTTTTACATCAAGAGGAAGAAGCTGTTGAAAAACGGTGACGCACCGGTGTATATGCGCGTCACTGTCGATGGCCGTTTCCTTGAAGCGTCCCTCAAACGGGGTGTGAACCCTAAGGTTTGGAATGAGAAGAAGCAGCGTTCCACCGGTCGCGACCGTCTGTCGCTCGAACTTAATGACTATCTGGACGATACATTGTCGAAGCTTCTCAAAATTCATCAGCGGTTTAACGATGAGAAGAAAGTGATCAACCCGAAGGCCATTCTTGATGAGTGGAACGGCAGGGTTGAGAAGCCTAAAATGTTGCGCGAGGTTTTCAAGGAGGATAACATGAAGTATCGCCAGCGTCTTGAGATCGGAGACGTTGTACTCAACACCGTTCTTCGCAACGAGAGAGCCGAGCGTTATCTTGGTGAGTTCATTCGTAAGCGTTATAGCGTAGATGACATTCCGTTCTCCTCTATCGACAATGCTTTTGTGCGAGACTTCCATCTCTTTCTCCGTGTTGATAAGAAGCAGGAGCAGAACACCGCTAACAAGTACTGTAAGATACTGAAACGAATAGTCACGCTTGCCCTTGACAACAAATGGATGGAGATAAATCCATTCCAAGGCTTGCGGTTTCAGGCAAAGGCAACCAATCGCCAATTCCTTACCGAAAAGGAACTCTCCACCGTAATGAACAAGACATTCACGCTTGAGCGGTTGAATGTCGTCCGCGACATATTCGTGTTCTGCGCGTTGACCGGGCTCTCATTCTCAGATGTCGAAAGTCTGAAACCTGAACATGTTTACGTTGATGATGACGGCAACTACTGGATTCACAAGGCGCGTCAGAAGACGAAGAACGTTTGTAGCATACCTTATTTGGAATCGGCACGAGCCATTGCCGAGAAGTATGCCGACCACCCGCTCTGTGAAAAAAGAGGCGTTCTTCTTCCCGTAATCTCCAATCAGCGCATGAACTCATATCTCGGAGAGATTGCCGGAATCTGCGGGATTAACAAGCCACTTACAATGCACATCGCCCGCCACTCATTCGCATGTCTCGCACTGGCCAACGGCGTTTCGATGGAGATTATCGCAAGAATGCTGGGTCATTCCGACATCCGCACCACAAAGATCTATGCAAAGGTGATCGATAAGTCTATCGCCGAACAGATGGGTGGACTCGCCGCCAAATTCGGCTCTCAGAAGTAACAGATACGTAGTTGCCTCGACAGGTGATTGAGAACATCTGTCGGGGCAATTTCATTCATCTGAAAGGTGGCAGATAGTGGCGTTGCAGGAACTCCTCTACGTCAGTATCGGAATACAGAATTTTTCCGGGAAGGTTGTAATATCCCAACAGGCCATTGGCTCTGTAGGTGGCAAGAGTACGTTTGCAGATGTTCAGCCTTCGGCTTAGTGTCGAATCCGTTAGATAGTGTTTACCCTGAAATATAGGCTGGCAATTTTCACTCAATGCCGATGCCGATGTTCTCATTGCATCCAACTCATCGAATATCGGTCTCAAGTCGGAAGCCGATAATATTTCAACCTTCTCTTTCATGGCAGAAATAATGTTGGTTCAACACTCTTGCTATCTCCTTTTCGGGATAGAATACTTTCCCGTCTATGATGCTGTAGCCGATTCTGCCGGAAGAGCGCAACGACTGCATAGTGCGTGTTGACCGTTGAAGAATAACCTGTGCGGAGTTGTTGTCAACCCAGCCGTTCCGATGGCAGCCTACAGGCGACAAAGCCGTATCCAGCGCCGAGCAACATTCGCGCACACCTCTCACAAGCGCATCAAACAGATGGCGCTCAATCATAACATAGTCCATATCAATATTGGGTTTAGCGGTGAATAAAAATGTGGTGACATTCACCATTTTTCGCCGCCCGGCTTGATAGCCATGTCCGGGTCAACTCATCTCCGAGCGTAATGGCGCAACGCCGTTGAGCTGGAGGACATCAAAGACTCTGAATGATTAGCCATACACATGTTCATACACTTATTCATACACATGCTCATACACATATCCATACACATGGTCATACACATGAATGTAGATGTATTCCGACACTCAAATGAAGGAGTGAAGGTATGCTCATACATTTATTTAAGTAAATGTCAATACATTTGAGCACATACATGGATGGACAAATGAATGTATGTTTGAATAAACATTTCCTTCATTTTTTTTGCATGGATCTCCGTTCGTCCATAGATCTCATCAAGTGAGCCTTTGTGCAAGTGTAACGATGAGTGCATGTAAAAAGATTATTGAAAATCAGCTGTTTCCCAACATTTCTGAAATCTTTCCCAATATTTCCCAACTTTATTTCGACAAATAAACCATTCTCCAGTGCAGAGGTGTTTTCATATCGAATCAGACAACGATCGAATTAACATTCGTGTGTACTGATGGTGTACTAATCGCCAATATCTTCATAAGATAGAGATTGTACTTCCCACAGTATCACAAGATAATGCCCACATGATCATAGCAAGGTATGTCATGAGGCACTCGAAACCAAGATTGTGCCTCATAACCCTTGCTATGTGTCAGGTTGCGATTACTCCAAAGTCGTAATCGCCGAAAGAAACCTGCGGTTGGCAGCTTCCAATCCCCCCGTAATTTTACCCAATGAAACAAAACACCAAGAAATCTGGGCGACCGCCCAAAGCTGAACCGACAACATTCCGTTATTCCGTAAACTTCACCGCTGCAGAAGAAGCAAAACTATTGTCCATGTATGAACAATCCGGCATTCAATCCCTCTCGGCATTCATCAAGACGCAACTATTCGGCAAGACCTTCAAGGTACACTACATCGATGACAACACCCGCATCTTCATCGACAAGCACTCATCTCTCCATGCTCACTACCGAACCATTAGTGTAGAGTACAGCAACCTCATCCATCTTCTCCGCCAAAACTTCACCGAGAAAAAAGCCATGTCTGCACTCTACAAACTCAAAAAGATCACCATCTACCTCGTCAAGCTGAACAGAGAGATTGTCTCCCTCTCACAATCATTCGATGAACTTTGGCGAAATAAATCTGAACTGTTCGAGTGATAAATATGCTAAACAACATATCTTATACTTTTGGTGGTATCGCAGATTCTATGCAACTTTGTGGTCAAAAAATTGACAAATCAATTTTAGGCAAGTCAAGAAAAATGAGCAAACAATTCATCAATGCGCTATTGGAGGGCAATAACAATCCTCCGGCAGATAAAATCATATTTGATTCGAGCGATCATGTTAGATTTCAAAACGGGCGAGATGTGTCTGATCATAATTTTGGATGCAATCGTCGTTTGACCATTGAAAAGAATATAAATGGAGGAGAAGGCTACACCGTAACTATGTATAACCTTGATGGTGTTCACCCACTTTGGGGCAATAATATTCAAATGTCACCCAAGCAAATGCGAATAATCAATGTCAATGATAATATTGTTGAATTAAGAGGATTCGGAGTTGATTCGCTCAATGCATCATTTGCCGATTATGGAGTATTACTCCTAATAGAAAACGGACTTGTTTCACGAGCTCAACTCAATATGCTTGACAGAAACATTAGTATTGTTTATTTGAAATAAAACAACATGGCAGAATTAGATAGAACATATACCAAAGAACTTTTTACAGAGGTGCTAGAATCAACGCCTTGCATTATTGTGTATTCTCAACAGGCTTTTGAGTATAGCAAAAACTATTTAAGGTCTACTACTCAAACTGCAAAAGAAATATTCGAGGGCATTCTTGGAGTACATGAATGCAAAATTGTATATAAAGGAAAGGATAAGAAGGATTTTCGGAAATATCAATTCATCATTGAGGAGTTGAAACTTTCTATCTATGCGACAGCAAAACAAAATCTAACTGAGTTTTCTTTAAGTTATATCTCAGATGAAGAAATTGTTATGCCAACAGATCCTTCTGAATATAAGAGCATGAATTTAAAATTTATGGCAGAAGAGTATCTTGACCATAATCTTATGGATTTCCTTGACCGCAATGACCTTATGACATCATATCGCGAGATAAAGGACTTCTGTACGAGCCTTGTATCTTTGAAGGAACCAATACGAGAAATTAACAGAGAGCAATCTCGAAAAATGTGGAAGGCCTATATTGATGGCGAAAGAGCACTAAATTCAGACAAAAAAGAGTTGTTTATTGTTGAAGAAGTAGGTACTATCGAAAAGGAACATTTTAATAACCGTACTTATAGTACGTTGACATTAAAGGTTAAAGCGCCAACTCTGCAACAAAGGCTGATTTCTGCTATTAAAGGTGTTCAATCAACAAAATACCGCAATCCAAATGTAGAATTTGTTACAAACAAAAAAGGTGAAATATCATTTGCTGGGTATGTTGATATAACTGAAGAGATTCTGGAAGAATTGTCAAGTGCTGCTGCTGATAACTGCTATAAGTTGGCAGAAGATGTGAAGCATGTACTCTCTGGCAGTTTAACACTTCAGTCATCTGAGAATCTTGACGAATTGTTAGAGGATATAAATACTTCATTAAGAGATTTTGATGCAAAATTCGATTATGCAGATGGAGTTTATACGTTTAAGGATGACAGTGAAGCTCTATATCTTGACAGATTAGTGCAATCAAAATATCCAGAAACTTTAACAACGGAGCGTCAAACAGTTATCACTACTTCATTTAAGAGTAATCAAGATGTTTCTTCAATCTCATCAGCTATAAAAGAATTAGCAGGTGTAATTGACATACTAGATTCTGTTAGTGGTCAACTACTTATAAAGACCCAAGGTAAAACTTATCTAAATTTAAGTGATCCTGCACTTCAAAGCATTAGAATTGCAGCATGTAGAGCTATTTTTACTCCAACAGAATTCAGACCAGAAGTACAAATTGAAGGACTTTCCGTAAACGGGAACTCTTATGTTTTTAGCACTAATGATTCTTACTCTTTTTTCAAGACTGCATATGAGATGCATCAGAAGGTCATAGCTGCTTATGATAATAAGACTTTCATAAAAAAAGAATACGATTATGGTTGCTTCGTAATTCCTAACAAAGGATTGCTACGTGATATGCAGCTTCATTTTGTCACAAACAAGCAGATCAAAATAAAAGCTGCATCTGGATTAGTTGAGTTCTATCCGACTGATTACAATAATTATATAGAATTACTCTCTGAGGTCCGCCAACATTGTGGTGAGTCTCTTAGTATTCAAGAGCAAGAATATCACCCGTCGGTTATAATCAAGCTCTTGAGTGACGATGTGAATTATTGTAAAAAGGTGTATAAGGAAGTAGCAGAAAAAATTACTCAAACAACACCGTCTTTTACAGCCTCATTTGAAAACAACGAGACATGTCAGGTTCTTAATTATACTATGGAATATACAGAAATGGAAGAGTTAAGCTCCTTCCATGATGCGATAAACCATAGTGTAAGTTTATATCCGTCACTGCTCACCAATGATTTTGGGACAAACAACGAAGGTAAAACAATACTGTCTTTTGAGTTTGATCATCAACTGAATATAAGATTTGAAAAGAATCTTAGAAATGGTTATGTGAATGAGGATGTCAATCTTATTAAGGCTAATGAATATGATGCTATTAGCAACGCTATAGATATGGCGTATGAAGAAGAATATCAGGATTATGATGAAATAAAAGAACTGAGAAGGAATAGGTCTCAGATGCTAAGAAACGCCTTAAAATTAGGAAGATGTATAGGACGAAAACTAAGAGGGTGTTTCATAACAAGAGTTAAAATCTGAGTGGTGTATCTTTTAGATAAATTGTTGCAAGGGAGGAAGAAGCATAGCGAGCTATGCGACTGACGAGCTTCAACAATTTAGCAAAAGAGACACCAAGGCTCAGGTAACTCAAAATTTTTCACAAATGGAATACTCTATTTACAAAAAGACAATACAATCGCCTCCGAAAGCTTTGAGCGTCTATGGCTCTTCATCTCAGTCACATAGCTCGCTATGCTCCTTCAATTCAGAGCCATATCCATCTCAAATCTTTCGCTCAGATTTTAACTATTGTTATGAAACGCCCTCTAAATAGCATAAAATTTGAAATTAGTTCGGATTTTATTGACTATATGGAAGATCGCAATGCCAAAGGTCAGGTTGCGAGATTTATTCATGTAGGTGATTACTTGCAATTCCCAATGGTCGGTAAATCTTCAGAGTTAAGAAGATTGAGTGATTCCATGTTGCGAATTACCAATCCTAACCAATTCTATCCTCGTTCAAAGACCAAAAAGATTCCTGCCCCTGCCAATCCTAGATTGTGCGATTTCTTGTTTGATCCTAGGTATGCTGGTGAATTTGATGAAGATCTCGAAGACGTAAAAAAACGAATAACAGAAACTAAAATAGAGAAGTATCTTAATGAGAAACAATTAGAGGCAGTTGCTAAAGCTGTTTCTGCCCCTGATATTGCTATTATTCAGGGACCTCCCGGCACAGGTAAAACAACTGTTATTGCGGAGATTATATGGCAACAAATTCTCAAGAAACCTGATTCGAAGATTCTTCTAACATCTCAAACCAACCTTGCAGTTGACAATGCACTAGAAAGATTGCAAGGACGTAGAGGTATTAGACCTGTACGAATTCAAAACGCTTCTACAGAAAAAGAGGTAGGAATAGAAGCTAGAAGATACATGTTGGACTTCATGGAAGATTGGTGTAAAAAGCCAAATGCAGATAACTCAGATAATGGCGCAAACATCTGGATGGATTCAATTCTTCGTGATATGACAGATGACGAGAAGTATGCTTCTGTCATTGATCAATGGAAGAAGGATTTGATTATTCGTGACCGTAATACCAGAGAGCAATTCTATGAAGCTTACAAGAGTAATGTAAATCTTGTAGCTGCCACATGTAGCATTTGTGGTTCTAAGCAACTTCAAGAAATCTATGCATTGTTATTTGGAAATAATGAGAATGCTTTTGATGTTGTAATAATGGATGAGGCGAGTAAAGCTACGCCTTTGGAAATGTCCGTACCTATGGTGTGGGGAAAGAAAATCATAATTATAGGTGATCACAAACAGCTTCCTCCGATGATGAATGAAGACAACATTGTAACATCACTGAAGAAAGCTAATCAGAAAGTGCTGGCAGAAACCATAGAAAGCTTCCAAGAATCACAATTTGAAATATTGTTTAGGTCAGCATTCAAACTCAAGCCCTCTATTGTAGCCACCCTAGATACGCAGTATCGTATGCATAAGCAGATAATGAACACCGTTGGTCATTTCTACAGTGAAGAACTTGAAGAAGGATTGAAGTGTGGTCTTGCGGACGAAGATATGGATAATGAAAGATACAATGCGAGAGGGAGTCGTTATCATGGACTTACCCTTCCTGGTTTTATTGATCCACAGACACATGCAATTTGGGTTGATGTAGACGAATATGAAAGCCAGCCAAGTGGCTCAACTTCATACATAAATAACGGTGAACTTAATGCTATTCGAACTGTTATAAAGGCTTTACAAAAAGCAGATGGATTCCAAAAGTTTATGGATTCACAAGAAAAGCCAGAAGACAAAGAGATTGGTATTATCACATTCTATGGAGCACAATATGGCAAAATTAAAGAAATGTATAAGGAAGGTAAAATAGATAAATCGCTTCCTTGCAGAATTAATGTTGTGGATAAATTCCAAGGAATGGAACGAAACATAATCATAATCTCAACCGTGAGAAGTAATAAAGAACATCGCTACGGATTTGCAGAAGATATCAGACGTATTAACGTTGGTTTCTCACGAGCAAGAAGATTGTTAATTGTGATTGGGAATAGACAATTCTTTAGACAGAATGCTCACTATCAAAGATCAATTGATGAGATGGAACATTTCGACATTAAACAACTTCAAGACTTGGTAAGATGAAACAAAATACATATAACAAGGGACGAAACAAAAATTTCACCATAAAGTTTAAGAATTTGAAGTCAAAGCCTCAAAAGAAGGATTCTGAAAAAAAAGAAATGATTGAAGACACGCTGGATCAGCGCCTCAATCGAGTTATTGAGAAAAACAAAGCACTATCTGAACTTATTATAGGGTATATTCCATATACGATAAAGTTTGTTGCACAATCGTATAAAGGCGTAACAAATAAGCCTGAGAAGATTTCTGCGTTCGAAAAGGCTGTTGTTGGTATAATTAGTATTGATGGACAAACAACCCTTTCCAATATCGGCAAAATATTGGGATTGGATATTGAGCATGACATTGCTGAACAAAAAATGATTCGCAGTGCCATTGACACTATGATCCGATACAATCTCGTGCGAGGTGATGAGTCTGCATATTTTATAACAGAGCAAGGCAAGGAATTCGCCGCTCATGGTGAAAGGATGAGATCATTTACTGCTGATTTTGAACTTTGGTATTTGAATAACAATCATTCTTTTGCCGGATTACGAGATTGTATTTCATCTGATGATATTCAGCTTGTTAGTGAATCTGATTTTTTCAAAGAGGATGAATCATTCTTGCCTCTTACTTTTGAGGAAATCAAAGAACTTTCTGAGACTCAAGCATCTAATATGCAGAGTTCAAAAGAAAGGTTCATTCTTCAGAATGCTACACCCCAGAATCATAATTATTACAAGTATGATTTAACAGTATGTTTTGTTCAGAGTATCAGAACTAAACAAGTAAGAGCTATTGTCTATGATGACACAACAATGTCTGTGTTGCATCCATTATCTCAATTAATCGAAGAAGATGTAGATTTAAAGCAGGCACTCTTCTCTCGAATGTTACAGGCTGCCAGTGAGAATGAAGACCTTGCTATATACGATGACTTAGATCTTGCGAAATCTGATCCTTTGGTAAAGGAAGATATTAAAAATATTATTTCCGCAGAGAAGAAACTTATTGAGCAAGAGGATAAGCAAGCTAAAGTAGATGATGAGAATAAAGAAACTGAAGCAATAAATCTAGATGACTTATCTGAAAGACTACATAAGCGTGCATTATACGACTCTATTGCATTTGAGTCAGAATTACATAATATTTTCCAAACAGACAAACCAGATGAAATATGGTTGTCTAGCCCTTGGGTAGGAGATGGCACGTTTATGCGAACCCGTCTTCCCTTGATTAAGAACTTTCTTAAGCAAGGTGGAAAGGTTTTTATATCGTACTCAGCTCCAGAAGGTGGACTTGATAGTCACAAAGACAAAATGGTAGGAGATCAATCTCAAAAAGCCCTTGAATCATTGGAGTCAAAATATGTTAAACAGTTCTTCCATGTAGAGCTTCCTGCATTCCATAAGAAGAATGTCATTGAAGTAAAAAATGGACAATGTGTTCTGTTTACTGGTAGTTTTAACGTTTTATCTTTTTCCGTGACATCTAAAAATATCACACATGTCAGAGCGGAAGAAATGTGTTTAGCACACTATCAGGCTGCAATTAATCAATATCTCTTATCAAAGAAGCAATTTGCAGAAAAATATATCGAAAAAGCTTTGCAAGAGATTTCTACATTGTCATCTGCGGAGATACAAAACTACCATAATGATAAAATTGAGTATTTTAGAAAAGATGATAATCTAGAGGAGTTGTTTATCGATTACGATAACATTCTAGAGGAACGCAAAACGCAAGCTAAATCAGACTTGTTGTCGAATGAAATAGAATCCTTAAAGTGCGAAATTGAAGGAAAAATTAACGATGGATTGTCTCAGAAAGAAATAAACTTTTATAGAGCTAAACTTTTTAAATTATCATCTATTTGTGATAACTCACTCATAAACGATGATATTCAAAATGTTATCATACAGTTACAGAACACGATCAATGCTGCTAATAAGAAACAACAGACCATTGTCAGTGAATCAAACGTTCAACCTACACCAAATACGCAACGCAAAGATGAAAATCAAACTATAGCTTTGTCTTTCTATGAACTGACACCTACAGATTCTGCATCCACATTAAAGCATCTTACAGGTCTATGTTATTTATCGTTATACAACAATGCTACAAAAGCAAATATTGGCGATAAATGGAAAGATAAATTGACCATATTATTAAGCAATTCAGACCTACATAAGTTCTTTAAATATAATATACTGAAGGATCGAGAGGAAGGTTCCTCTAGAGTATTTATTGCTATTGATGGTAAGTTGTTTTCATTTTTTAATGTCAAATTGGGTAATAAATTGTTCAGACAGCTATTCCCTGGCAAAACATTCTTAGATAAGAACGATTACCAAGATCCTTCAAAATTAATTGGTAAATTATTACATTCATTATAATTATGTCAAGATTTAAGTCCTCTAGATTCGCTCGGAATCCGCATGTAATGAATGCTAACGTCCTTAAAGCTGCGTGTGAGGCTTTGGGATGGCAGTATTCTATACAAAATAATATATTGTTGGTTACAGAAGTTGGAAATGGTTCCAACTTCTTTGGAGAGTTTGCATTGAAACTGGATATGTCATCCAATGAAGTTACCTACAATACCTATTATATGCCAAATGCGCAAGAAAAAGTAGAAGAACTGAAGGAAAAATTCCAAGAGTTAAATGCGGAATACTCAAGAAATGCCTTGATTTCTGAATTTGAGAAAGCAGGGTTTACATTCCGGTCGAATTTTACTTTTGTTCCAACTAAAGAAGAAAAGTATAGTTTTTATATGGAAGCAAAATCTTATGACCCTCTAGAAGACGAGCCGTTTGCCTCAATTAAGTTTACGATACTTAATGATGGAACAATTGTAACAGATTCAGATTATTTGCCAAATGATGTCAACGAAAAGGCTCATGAGGCAATGGACATATTGGAACAGCATTTAGGAAACAAGCGTGTAATGACAAAGAAGCCTGTGCCTGCAAAATATGTTAGTAAGATGAAACCACGTAGAACAATCAAAATTGATCAAAATTCATTATAATATGGAAGATGTTTTTCAGAAACTTGTTCTAATGATTAGAGCATACTACCCAGTATTATATCTTCATAGTTATGAGTACTACAGAACGAAACAAAAAATTAAAGGTATTGTTGAGTTGTTGCGTAGAGAAGGTAAGAAAGTAAACTATTATCAATGGGATTGTGTCTATGGACTCGTTCAATTTTTACCTGATAAAACAGAGAAAAGGATTGAACGCATGGAAAATCCACTTGAGGTTTTAGCCTATATTCTTAATTCAAAAAAGGCAGGTGAAAAAAACATATTTGTTCTAGACGATATAAATAATCATATTGACAGAGATGAGGTAAAATTGATGTTTCGTAAAATTGCGGAAGCGACTAACAACAATACACATGCCATCATTCTTTCATCAAGGTATAAGCTCCCGACAGAATTAGAAAAATACATTACTGTATTACAAATTCCGCTACCGAAACGTAGTGAATTAGGAGAGGTATTAGATATAGTAGCCAAACAATCTAAAGTTGAGCTTAAAACACATCTGAGAAATAGACTTATAGATGCCGCTCTAGGTATGACCTCCATGGAGGCTGATTTAGCTTATTGTCTTGCTTCTGTAAAAGATAGTCTGGACGAAAAGTCGCCTTTCACAGTTTCTTCAGAAAAGGAACAAATTATCAAGAAATCTGGAATCCTTGATTATTTTCCCAAGAACGAAAGTTTAAAGGATGTAGGAGGTATGGAAAACCTAAAGGAATGGCTTAAAAAGAGACAATTGGCTTATGATAAAGAAGCTCGTGATTGGGGGCTGGAAGAGCCCAAGGGATTACTATTATTAGCCGTACCTGGATGCGGAAAGAGCTTAATTGCTAAAAGCATCGCCTCTAATTGGAATATGCCTTTATTGCGCTTAGACGTAGGAAAAGTATTTCAAGGCATTGTCGGATCGAGTGAGGACAATATAAGAAAAGCCATTGCTACAGCTGAAGCTGTAGCACCATGTGTTCTGTGGATTGATGAAATAGAGAAAGGTCTTAGTGGCGTGCAGTCCAGTGGTGCTACTGATGGAGGTGTAACCTCAAGAATATTCTCTACAATATTGACATGGATGCAGGAGAAAACCAAACCGGTGTTTGTCGTCGCCACAGCTAATAACATTAATCTTTTACCTCCAGAATTATTGCGTAAAGGCCGATTTGACGAAATATTCTTCGTTGATCTGCCAACATTTGAAGAAAGACAAAATATCATCAAAATACATTTGTCTAAGAAGAAACAAGATCCATCCCATTTTCCAATAGAAAAAATAGCTGAGAAAACTGATGGGTTCAATGGCGCCGAGATTGAAGAATGTATTAAGGAGGCGCTCTTTGCAGCCTATGTGGAGAATCCCAATTCTCCCAAGCTGACGGGCATACATATTATCGATGCAATAACGGCCACGGTTCCATTGTCTAAAACTATGAGCGAGCAAATAATCGCTTTAAGACAATGGGCGAGTACACGTGCTAAAAACGCTTCAAACTCTCGGATTCCTGATACGTCAAATCAGTCAGCACAGATTTTGCTGACTCGTCCGGAATTAGAGCTAGAACGGTCTTTTGAATTACTGGATAATAACAATTAAATTCGATATGATGCTATTCGGAAAGATGATAAAAAAATTGAGAGAAGATCAGGGGTTATTGCAAAGACAAATAGCCTATGAACTTGACATTGATACTCCTATGTACAGTAAATTTGAGAGAGGTGAACGATTGCCCAAACGGGAGCAGATAGAGATAATTGCAAAGATTTTGCTATGCGAGGAGAGAGAGTTACGTGTTTTATGGTTGGCAGATAAAATCTTAGACAAATTACGCGAAGATTCGGATGTTGTAGACGATACGATCAATGAAGTCCGAAAAGTTGTATCTCAGGGACACTAATAATTCAATATCTCTCCAGTCTTATCAATCAAACTTGATTAACGAATATCGTCAATTAACTTAATATGATTAACATAGAAGACATCCTCCAAGCTATATCTGATGGCATGCTTGTCGAAACCAACGAAATTGAATTTAAGAAAAGTATGCCTAAAAACATATCTAGTTTGGCTAAAACCATAGCAGGTATGTCAAATACACAAGGAGGTCACCTTATAATCGGAATTACCAATAGTTCACATGGATTATCTATTATTGGTATAGATTCAACTCCAGATTTTATAGAACACCTTCAGAAGCTTGATGATTTATTATCAATCAAAACATATACATTTGAAGAGTATAAAATAAAAAACAAAAATATTGGAATTTTTACTATTTCAAAATCTGAGTATCCTGTTTATGTGAGAAACAATTCCGACTCAGAAAGACTTTACAAATATATCCGCATTGGAGTTGATACGCAGGTAGCAACTGTTGCAAATGATTTCGGAAATGAAAGAGAGTATTCAAAACTTTACACTCGCGTTTTCAAGTATATGAACTTAGAATCATTTCTCTGTAGTCTTTACGGGAAGAGTTTAAGGTTCTCGGAGCCCAGCTCATGGCCAGACCGTTATGAAACTCGTTTTTATTGTGCAAATTATTCCAACATAGCCAACAACGAATGCGCTAAGAAATTATTTGCCACCTGTGTTACTCGTACCAGAAATAACGAAGCTGCATGGAAAGTGTATGCTCGTAATGGTGGACTATCAACGCATTGTGTTCAACTTGAACTAGACATAACCGTCTTCCGAAATCAATTACGCAACAATAATTATCATGTTGAGGAAAGATATATGGAATATACTAATGAGGATTATATATTAAATCTACACAAAAGGTCTTCAAAGTACTATTCCCTCTATTTCACTCCATTTACGAGCGGATCTTATATAAAATTGCTTACTTTAAAACGGGATGCCTATCAATACGAGAATGAGATTCGACTTTTTATAATTCCATCAGAGAATGGAGAAAGAGAAATTGAGCAAAACAAAGCTACTTTTATTGACATTCCCATAGAATGGGATAAAATAATAAAAAGTGTCAGAGTTGATAAAAAATGCTCCCAAGCTGAGCTTATTTCTATAATCCAAGCTTGTCACTATGCGAATATTAATCCTATTTTCAAAGTTTCACCTGTTAAAGCAAGTATACCAGCTATAGAACACGGCAGCGATATTCCATTTGATCTATATGATATTGATGAAATGCCCGATAATAGACAAATTACGATTGAAGAATAACAAGCCATTAATTGCAAATTGGCAGTGATATTATATAACATCATGGATAGCAATCAGACAATCACATATCAAACGAATGGAGAATCAAGGATTACTGAGCAATTATTTGTAGTCAGTGATAAATGGGTTCTTGGAGAAAGCCGAACTGATAAAATGTGACAATCATGACAATTGACGATATAACGGCACTGATTGTGGCGGATGAGTCGCGGACTCTGGAGCTGAAGAAGACTACCGGCGAACTGAAAGACGGTATGCACGCGGTGTGTGCGTTTCTCAATACAGAAGGCGGCTGGCTGATTTTCGGTGTCGCACCGAAGTCGCTGAAGATTATCGGTCAGCAGGTGACGGATGACACACAAAGAGAGATTGCGCAGGCTATTGCAGGGCTTCAGCCAGCCGTGGATATGCGCCCGGATTATGTTGATGTACCCGACCATCCCGGAAATAAGTTGATTGTCATGCACTTCGATGGCTGGGTATGGGGAGAACGTCCGCATACTTTCCACGGATGTCCTTATTACAAGGTTGAGAGCACCACAAAGGTCATGCCGCAGGATATGTATGATGAGAGAATCAGAGCATTTGAGCCGAAAACATATTCATGGGAATTGCGCGCTGCAGAGGGTGTCGCTCTCGCAGACCTGAATGAGAAGCATATCCGAGGCTGTATCCGTATGGGTGTGGAAGGTGGTCGTATACCAGCGAGTGCATTGAGCGAACCGATTTCCGACACACTGTCGAAGTGGAAGTTGCTGAAGAATGGCATTCCGACCAATGGAGCCGCTATGCTGTTTTCCAATAAGGTTGATGTGTACGACAACTTCAAGATAAAAATGGCACGTTTCTTAGGTACAGATAAGAACGAATTCATTGATGAGATGCGGGTAGAGGGTAATTTCTTTGACCTTCTTGATGCAGGTCTTGCCTTTTGTTTCAAACACCTTAATCTCAGCGGAAAAATCACCAACCACAGTCTTCAGCGTGAGGAACGTCTTGAGATACCGTATAAGGCATTGAGAGAAGCGATTATCAATTCTCTTTGTCATCGTCAATGGGAAAGGTATAATCTGTTGAATAGCATCGCAATCTATGATGACCGCGTTGAAATAGGTAATCCCGGCATATTCCCTTCTCAAATTACACCTGAGAATATAAAGGAGCCTCATGATTCATATCCCTACAATGTGAAGATGGCGGAGGTTCTCTACCGCTCCATGTGGCTGGAGAACTGGGGTTCAGGAGCCAAGCGAATCATCGAAGCCTGCCAAGAGCAAGGCGTTGAGGAACCCACATGGCGTTGGGACGGCGCATTCGTTTATGTAACCTTCAAACGACCGGCCAAGCACCGCTCAAGTACCGCTCAAGTATCGGCTGGGAGCGACCGAAGTACGACCCAAGAAAAGCCTAACCTCGCCCTAAGTTCGCCCCAACCTCGCCACAACTTCGCCCCAACCTCGCCACAAGTTCGACAACTTGTAGAATTAATGGGAACGGGTGACTATACAATAAAGGAATTGACGGAAATGTGTGGTTTTATTGATTCCAAACATTTTAGAGAGGGTTATATAAAACCTGCATTGAGAGAAAATGTCATAGAGAGATTATATGCTGACCGTCCCAACCATCCGAAACAGAAATATCGTCTGACAGAGGTCGCAAAAGAGTGGAAATCCGCTAACAAGAATTCATAAACATAGAAAATATGGCAACAAAGAATATAGATAAGGTAGATTTACTCTTGTCGAAACTTGACAGGAAGCAGCTTGCTGATTTCATTAGAAAAGAATGTTGTGGCAATAAGCAATTTCAAGACAGGTTTCTTGCTCTTGGAGCAGGGACGCTGTTTAAGCCGGATCCGGCAAAATATGCTTCTCGTGTGGAGGATTTGATGGAGGATTATTCCGGCAGGCATGGATACATTGATTATCGTTCCACCTTCGATTTCAACCGTGCAGTCTCCCATATTCTTACAGAAGCTGATGATGCGATGGAAAGAGGGCAATGGGGTGTTGCTGTGGCGGTGCTCACAGGAATTGCCTCTGTTTCTGAGGATATTCTCAATAGTGGAGACGACAGTGCCGGAGAGCTGGGCGCAATAGTAGACGAATGCTTTGAAAAATGGCATGAGTTGTGTGCCGATGATTCATTACCGGAAAATATAAAATCCGAAATCTTTGAACTGGCACTTTCACGCTTCAATGATAAAGATCTCAAAGGCTGGGATTGGTGGTGGGATTGGATGGAAATGGCGATATCTCTCGCTGACACCCAGGAGAAACAGAGCAGAATAATCAAGGCTTTGGATGCCATCAAGTCTAATGGTGATAATTGGAGTGCAAAACATAATGCAGAGACAGCGCAAAAATATAAGCTCGAAATAATGTCAAAGTGTGGCAGTCCGGAGGATCAAATCAAGTTTATGTATGACAACGTATCTAATCCGGATTTTCGAAACAGGCTCATTCAAATG
>ERZ777305.1075-NODE-1075-length-36986-cov-49.167177_pt1 | contig 36986 bp, 32 predicted proteins | sample MGYA00374965_ERZ777305 | MGnify/ENA primary metagenome ERZ777305 (study PRJEB29328, sample SAMD00013331) | mouse gut metagenome | study: EMG produced TPA metagenomics assembly of the Metagenome analysis of fecal microbiota from mouse which was promoted... | reverse complement strand
GACTGAAAATTAAGTGTTTAACAGCATAAATTTAATTTTTGTCATCTACTAAATTATCGAAGTCAAAATCGTTGCGGAAAAACACAGAAAGATTCGGAGTCCATTTCCTGCCTGCCGTGTCGGCCAGCACATCTATATCTACAGTCACCCTGTCGGCGCTTCGGGTCCACACCTCCGCCGGGCCGTAGCGTCCGACCACCGTATCGGCACAGAAGTCGGCATCCGTCAGCCGCGCACTCATCCCGACTGTAGGCGGTATTCCTATCCAGTCGACCCATGAAAAATACCGGCCGCAATAATCGCTCACGCTGTCCAGCCCCTGCCCGTCGGTAAAACGGTAGTAGGACTTCGTTTTCAGAATCCTCGGAATTGTCCATCCCTTGAAACGCATTTTCTTGTCGGGGACAAACATATAGTCCACCATTTTCTCCCTGAACAGCAACACCGTGTCGCCATAAGAGCTCAACGTCGAATACTCCCGCACATACGCCAGCATATGCAGCACTCTGCGCTTGCCGGATTCCACGACCATCTCAGGCAGCTCAGTCATACTCTCCTCAAGAAAAACCGTATCCGGCCCTTCCGACGGCACTATCCTCTCCTTAAATCCCAAACAACGGACAATAAGCGGGTAAGCAGCATCGGGGACATGCGGAATCCGGCCGTCCGCACCACAGATGCCTACAGCCTTGCCGCTGCAGTCGAACACCGACGCGCCCGGCAAAGGCTGGCGCGCGGCCTCGTCCGCCACCACTGCATTGCGCGTCTGCCCCTGCATTTTTAATGCAACAAGCACGAGCAACGCAAGAATAACGCACGGGCGCCTTAGCGCCCCGTTTCAGACTATAACACCGCACATAACATCGCAAAATTAACACAAAACTGCCGCACCACAAGTCCGTTAACATTAATTCAATCATGCACTGACAGCCATGCAATCATATACCCGAAGCAAAGGCGTCATTAAAATTCGTTAATTCTTGTTAATAAGTTGGGGGGGGGGTAAAATTTTGGGTAAATTTGCGAGGTGGAAAACACAGCGGCATCTAATACCATTGCAGCCGTAACGACAGCCACTGGCATACATTAAGCATAGAGATTATTCAAAACATAATTACTTTTTCTTTTAAACATTATTGCATGAAGAACATTTGTTTTCAAATGACTCGGAAGGCTTGGCTTGTGCTCGCAGCAGTGCTATGTCTTTCCTTCCCGGCATTGGCACAAAATGTCATCGTGACGGGCACAGTGCATGAGTCCGACGGTGAACCCGCAATCGGCGCCAGCGTCACGCTGAAAGGCCAGACAAAGGGAGTTGCCACCGATATTGACGGTAACTACCGCATCGAAGCGCCCGCCAACGGCACACTCGTATTCTCATACATAGGCTACAACTCGCAGGAAGTCGCCGTCGACGGCCGCACCAGCATCGACGTGACCCTGCAGAGCAGCACCGCCGCGCTCAACGAGCTCGTTGTCGTGGGCTACGGTGTTGTCAAAAAATCCGATGCCACAGGCTCCGTAGCCGTCATCAAGCCCGACGAAATAGAGGCAGGCCTCGCCACTTCCGCGCAGGAAATGCTCGTGGGCGCAAGCCCCGGCGTGGTTGTGACCACCGACGGCGGCAACCCCGCAGGCGGCGCCGACATCCTCATCCGCGGCGGCGCTTCGCTGGCCGCAAGCAACGCCCCCCTCATCGTGGTGGACGGTGTGCCCATCGAGCGCTCCACCGTAAAAGGCTCGAGCAACGCACTCGGCCTCGTATCGCCCGAAAACGTGGAAAGCATGACCATCCTTAAGGACGCTTCCGCAACAGCCATCTACGGTTCGCGCGCAAGCAACGGCGTCATCATCATCACCACCAAAAAAGGACAGGCCGGCAAACCGCAGGTGAACTTCACCGCCAACATGTACGTGAACACTCCCCGCAAGACCATGGACATGATGGACGGCAACACTTTCGCCAAATACGTGATAGACCGCTACGGCGCCGACTCCAACCAGGCCGCCGCACTCGGCGTCAACGGCACCATCTACAACACCGACTGGCAGGACGAAGTGCTACGCACCAGCGTGTCGTCCGACTACTCTATCAGCGTGGGCGGAACCGCAGGCGTGCTCCCCTACCGCGTGGCCCTGAGCTATACCAACAACAACGGTATCATCAAAACATCGTCGATGGACCGCGCAACGGCAAGTATCAACCTCACTCCGAAATTCTTCGACGACCTGCTCAGCGTCAACTTCAACGTCAAGGGCGCCTACATCACCAACCGCTACCAGAAAGGCGTGCTCGGCGGAGCCGTGAGCTTCAACCCCACACTGCCCGTGTTCATGCCCGGAGGCAACAACCTCAACAACTACACAAGCTACGGAAACGGAGGCTCGCTGATTAGCGGCGACAACGGAGTTAAAATCAACACACTCGAAGCCCTCAACCCCGTAGCCGAACTCATGGACTACAGTTCCAAATCAAAAGTGTACCAGAGCATCGGCAACCTGCAGCTTGACCTGAAGATGCCTTTCCTGCGCGAACTCCGCGCCAACCTCAACCTCGCCTACGACTACAGCCACGGCGAATGCACCAACTTCAACATGCCCTTCTCGCCCTCGGCCTGGAAGGACGGACACTATGTGCCCGGCAGCGACGTGAGCGTGCGCGACGGCTACACCACCAAATACAAAGAGAACGAAGAACGCTACAACCTGCTGCTCGACTTCTACCTCAACTACAACAAGGAGTTCAAGGACATCAACTCCGCCATCGACCTCACGGCCGGCTATTCATGGCAGAAATTCAAATTCTCCGGCCACAACTATAGCTTCGTCAACGCACCCGGCATGGATTTCGACGGCTACCAGCGCACACCCACCGTGTATTACAGCAAACCCTACCAGCTCCTCAGCTACTTCGGCCGTCTGAACTACACGTTCATGGACCGCTACCTGATTACGGCCACCGTGCGCCGCGACGGCACCAGCCGCTTCAGCAAAGATTACCGCTGGGGCACATTCCCCGCTGTGGCTCTCGGCTGGAAACTCCTTGACGAAAGCTTCATGGAAGGCGCACGCTCGTTCATGAACGAACTCAAGCTGCGCGGCGGCTACGGCGTCACCGGCCAGCAGGACCTCGGCGAGCAGTACCTGTACTTCTACATGCCCGTGTTCAACCAGAGCACCAACATGAACCAGATGTACCTCGGTCCCGACGGCAAATACCACTACACGGTAATGCCGGAAGCCTACAACACCGCTCTGAAATGGGAGGAAACCCACACATGGAACGCCGGCGTGGACTTCGCATTCCTCAACAACCGCATCACCGGCAGCTTCGACTTCTATAAGCGCAAGACAAAAGACCTGCTCACAGTGGCCAACTACACCATCGGTTCCAACCTCAGCAACCGCGGCCCGCAGAACCTCGGCGACCTCGAGAACATCGGCGTGGAATTCAACCTCGTCACCCGCCCCATAGTCACCAAGGAATTCACATGGACAAGCAGCTACAACGTGGCATGGAACAAAAACAAAGTTATCCGCCTTGCCGAAGGCGCCGACAGCACCACCGGCAACATCGGCACCGCAGGCGACGTGATGAAGCACCAGGAAGGATTCCCCGCATTCTCCTTCTGGGTGTACGAACAGGTGTACAACGCCGACGGCACACCCATGGAAGGCGTGTTCGTGGACCGCAACGGCGACGGCGTAATCACCGGCGAAGACCGCTACCTCTACCACTCCAAAGACCCCGCCGTCACCATGAACTGGTCCAACAACTTCAGCTACAAGAACTGGGACTTCGGTTTCACTCTCCGCTCGAGCATCGGCAACTGGCTGTACAACAAAAACGAAGTGGACAACTCTTTCGCCTCCAACACCTCCGTGCCCCCGCTGTCGAACCTGATGAACAACACCTACCTGTGGCAGAGCAAAAAAACCGACCAGATGCAGCTCAGCGACTACTTCGTGCGCAACGCATCATACGTACGATGCGACAACATCACCCTCGGCTACACCTGGAGCCAGCTCCTCAACAACGCACTGCGCCTGCGTCTCTACGGCGCCGTGCAGAACCCCTTCGTCATCACCAGATACAAGGGCGTCGACCCCGAAGTGGGCAGCGGCATAGACAGCAGCGTATACCCCCGTCCCACCACATTCACCGTCGGTGTAGTGGCATCCTTCTAAATCCTCAACATAACTTCAACAGAAATATATGAAACTATATAAATATGCAGCTATAGCCTGTGTGGCACTGGCCGGAGCATCCTGCGCCGACGACCTCGACGTAATGCCCGACGACCCTCAGACAAAGCTCGAACTCACCACCACCGACGAGTGGTACGGCTACCTCGGCAGCCTCTACGGCGCCTTCCTCTACGAAGGCAACATCTCCACCTCCGACGGCGGCGCCGGCACATACATCCGCTGCCACTGGAACCTGCAGGAAATCACCGCCGACGAAGCCATCATCGTGAATAAATGGGAGGATCCAGGCTACCGCGCCCTCAACGGCAACATCTGGCAGGACAACAACGAATGGATTTACGCCTCCTACGCCCGTGAAGCCGACGTGGCCAAGAAAGCATCCGTGCTCATCTCCAAGCTGCCTGAGGCAGGCGACCTCCTCACCGACGCCGAAAAGACGGCTTTCGCTGCCGAGGCACGCGTGCTCCGCGCCTACGCCTACTACTGCATGATCGACCTTTTCGGCCACGGGCCCTGGATCGACGAAAACTCCCCCACAGGCGCCATCTGCCCCACCTACGACCGCAAGCAGCTCTTTGACGCCACCGTGGCCGACCTCGCCGCCGCCATACCGTCGGTGCCCGTAGCTGCACAGCAGACCTACGGACGCGTAAGCCGCGAAGCCGCTTACATGCTCCTTGCCAAGCTCTACCTCAACGCCGAAGTGTACACCGGCACAGCCATGTACGCCGAATGCGCCGAAGCCTGCAAGCAGGTGCTGGCCACCGGCATACAGCTGGCTCCGGAATATAAATACCTGTTCTGCGGCTCCAACGACAGATACGTAGGCAACGGCGAAATCCTGTGGGCAGCGCCCCAGCAGGTAGGCTCTATGGAATCGTGGGGAGGCACCACCTACATGACCGCCGGAGCTTTCTGCGACGCCATGCCTTCCGACGTGCTGGCACAACTCGGCTGCGGCTTCGACCCATGGAGCGGACTGAAGGTGCGCCCCGAACTCGTAAACGCTTTCGAGCCCGGCGACAAGCGCGCAATGTTCTACTCCACAGGCTTCGACAACAGCGTGGCCGACCTTGACGACTACACGACACAGGGCTACGTGTGTATCAAATACCGCTACACCAGCGAAGACAACTACGACAACGACCCCGACGCCGGACCTGTCGTGATGAGCACAGGCGGCATGTGCGACGCCGACTACCCCGTGTTCCGCCTCGCCGACACCTACCTCATGCTCGCCGAATGCGAAAAACGCGGTGTCAGCGGATGCGACGGCCTCAAATACCTCAACCTCGTGCGCGACCGCGCCGGTCTGCCCGAAGTCAACAACTACAGCCTCACCGACGTGCTCAACGAGCGTCAGTGCGAGCTCTATTGGGAAGGATTCCGCCGCAGCGACCTCATCCGCTTCGGCCTCTACACAGGCAGCAGCTACGTGTGGAGCTGGAAAGGCGGAGTGCCCGAAGGCGCACCCATAGCCGAACACCGCGACCTTTTCGCCATCCCCTACCAGTACGTGGCCACAGTGGGCCAGAACCCGGGCTATTAACAGTTAGGATTTTCAAAAGAACCAACAATGAAAAAACTCAGCATACTTCTGAGCGCGCTGGCCATCGTCGGCTTGTCGGCATGCGACGACGACAAGACCCCCGTCGCCAACATCCCCGAAACCTTCACGCTCAACACTCCGCCGACTGCCGAACAGTACTACGAACTGACCCCCGGCGGCACAATAGAATTCACCTGCTCGCAGCCCGACTACGGCTTCGTAGCGCCCGCCATCTACAGCATGGAGGTGTCGCTCGACAAAGAAAACGTGCAGCCCCTGGCGTCGAACTCACCCAACAGCGCAGCCTTCACCGTCAACGACGCCGACATCGCGACGGCGCTCTGTGTGCTCCGCGGCGTGGACAGCCCCGACAACTGGACCGACCCCGGCTACGTGCCCGTATACTTCCGCGCCGTGGCTCAGCTCACGGCAGAAGGCACAGGTCTCGTCAAGAGCAACTGGGTGGAGCTTAAAAACGTCAAAGGCTACTTCGCCATCCCCACCCCCGGATTCATCTATCTCGTGGGCGATTGCTCGGAATGGTCGATGAGCGAGACCGAAACCCTCCGCAACTGGCGCCTCTACGAGAGCGACAAGGCCATCGGCTCGAAAATCTACAGCGGCGTGTTCAACATCCCTGCCGGCAAGGCCCTGTTCCGTTTCTACACCGAACTCGACGGCGACTGGGACACCTTCAGCTACGGCCCCGTCAACAACCACGGCGGCAACGCAGTGGAAAGCGACGGCGCGCACAACATCGAATGCGCGTTCACGGACGGCGTGTTCGAAGACGGCGTGAAAGAGACTAAAGACAACTTCAACTTCGCAAGCTGGACCGGAGGAGAAATGACAATCGTAGTGGACATGAGCAACCCCGACGCCATGACCGTAACCATCACCGAAGGCGCCCACGAACCCGTAGTCACCGACTACGCCTACATGGTGGGCAACAACGGCGGATGGGCTGCTCCCGAAGGCTCCAACTACGACGACTGGCGCCTCGCCGACGAAGGCCAGACCGGAGTGTACACCGGCACATTCCAGATGCCCGAAGCCTTCGGTGCCGACGCCGACGTGCTCTACTGCCGCTTCTACCAGACACTCGCCGGATGGGGTCCCGCACAGTGGTCGGCCGATGCCAGCGGCGAAAACGTACCCGTGAGCGCAGGCGTGGCCTATCCCACCTTCCCCGGCGAAGGCTGCTTCCAGATGGCGGGTGCCGCCGGCCACAGCGTCACCGTCACGCTCGACAGCAACAACAACGAAGTCACATTCACCATCAACGACTAATCCATCCCAGCAATGAACAAGATTCATATACTCTGCGCCCTGGCTATTGGCTTCGCATTCGCCGCCTGCGACGAAGTGGAGGAAAACCTCGGCAAACCGCAGACCCACCCGCAGGAGGCCCCCGTCGCAGTCGACGCCATCACCGTCACCCCGTCGGACGCCACCTTCGACCTCAAAGCGCTCAACGACGCCGGCGAAGCCGTGCAGGTGGCCGGCATCACAGCCACAACCCTGCCGGAAGGCTACAGCGTCCGGACCACCCTGGAAATAGCCAAGAGCGAAGATTTCGCCAACGCCCAGGTGCTTGAATGCGAAATGGCCGAGGCTCCGGAAGGCGCAGTGCTCGCCACCGTGGCTCCCGACGCCCTCCAGCAGGCCTACTACGAAAACTTCACCCACGACCCGCGCACAGCCACGCTGCACACACGCTACGCCGTGTATCTCGCAAAAGGCAACACCATCGTGCGCATGGGAGGCGACGACTATTTCTATGCCGCCGCGTCCACCCTCACCCTCACGCCCTTCCCGGCCTCAAAGGTGATAGACGACAGCTACACGCTCGAGATAGCAGCCGACGATGATTTCTCCTCGGCCATGGCCTTCCCGTTCTCGCACAGCGACGCAAGCGTGTACGACGACCCGAAATTCACCGTCACCGCCACATTCACCGGCGAAGATTTCGACGCCGGCCTGAAATGGCGCATCGTGGGAGCGAGCGGCACCGTCTACGGACCCGCCGGCGATGCCGACGAGAGCGGCGACCTGCTCGAAGGCGTGCCCGCAGGCATCGTGATGACACAGTCGCCCCTGCTCATGAGCATCGACATGTCCTCCGACACCTACGACTACAAACAGGCATTCGCCTGCATGTACACCCCCGGCACATCCAACGGATGGGACGGAGCCGCATCGCAGCAGCTCACCACCGCCGACTATGTGAACTACACCGGCCTCGTGGTGGTAATCAACGGCGACGGCTTCAAAGTCAACCCCGACACCGGCTGGGGCGGACGCGACATGGGTCTCAGCTCCGCCCTCACGCAGACGACGCTCGACAACGGCACTGTCGTGTTCGAAGGCGTCTGCAACGGCTCCGACAACATCAAGACCACCATCGACGGCCTGTACTATGTGGAATTCAACTACAACACCCGGGCCATCAAGCTCACCCACATCAGCACTCTCGGCATCATAGGCGACTTCAACGGATGGGGTGCAAGCATAGCGCTCACACCCTCGGCCGACTACCTCACCTGGACCTCCCCGGCCACCGATTTCCCCGCATCCTGCGGCTGGAAATTCCGCGCCAACGACGACTGGAGCATCAACTGGGGCGGCAAAGTCGACGCGCTTGAGTTCAACGCAGGAGGCAATATCACCACCGCCGAGGCAGGCACCTACATCGTGACCCTCGACGTAGCCTCCGTGCCCTACAAGGCTGTCCTGGCCGCACAGTAGACTCGGATAGAAAATACCACACAAATGTGCCCGCCCTCACCGGCGGGCACTTTTTTTATACCACCCCAAATGCTTGTTAAAAAATATTAAATGGGGGGGGGTAAATTTTATTTATTGTTAACCGATTTTGTGTAATTATGTACAAGTTGCGAAATTTGCATCCGCAAAAATGAGCAGCTCCCGCATCTGAGAGTTTCCAGACACATCATACACCTCCTTACCGACACCTACCGCCGTGACATTCAGGCGGTGACACATACAAAAAGTTCTCAGAGACATGTATCGCTATCTGTCAATCATCATCCTCATCGCGTCGCTTTCGGGGATAGGCGCGTCAGCGCAGAAATGGGCGCTGAAAAGCAATTTGCTTTACGATGCCACCGCCACAATAAACGCCGGAGCGGAAGTGGCGCTTGCTCCGCGATGGAGCCTCGACGTTTCGGCCAACCTCAACGCCTGGACCTTTTCTGAAGGAAAACGCTGGAAGCACTGGCTCGTACAGCCCGAGGCACGCTACTGGATCTGCGACCGCTTCGCCGGACACTTTTTCGGAGCGCACCTCCTCGGGGGGCAGTACAATATCGGCAACATTGACCTGCCCGACTTCCTCGGCAACAATTTCAGCAACCTGAAGAAATACCGCTATCAGGGCTGGTTCGTCGGTGCCGGCCTGGCCTACGGCTACACATGGATTCTCAGCCGCCACTGGAGCGCCGAAGCGGAAATCGGTTTCGGATGGGCCTACACGCGCTACGACAAATACCGCTGTGCCAACTGCGGCCGCAAAGTGGCCGACAATCTTCCCCACCACTACGTGGGTCCCACAAAAGCAGCCCTGAACATAGTCTACGTCTTCTGATAAACACCCTTCCAATGAAAAGAATCATACTGGGAGTACTGCTCTCCGCCGCTGCTGCCGCACCTGCCGCAGGAATGGTAAAACTCACCGGCACGGAAGCCTCCGTGACCGAACACGTAACAGCGCTCATCGACAACCGCCTGCTGCTCAGCATGGAGCTCGACATCTCCGGCCTCGGCCTCACCCGCGACCGACAGTTCTCTGTCACACCCGTCATCGAAAGTTCCGACAGCGACGCATGCCGCGAGTTCGAGCCCGTCATAGTGGCCGGCCACAACCTCTACTACAAACACATCCGCGAGAACGACCTCGACGGCACCGCAATCTACAAATACGGCCGCTCCGGCACCCTCCGCTATTCCGACTACATCGACGCCGAGCCGTGGATGGAAAACGCCGTCATACGGCTGCGCTACGACATAGCCGGATGCTGCGGCTCCATTGTGGCGCGCGGCAACGACACCCTCCAGGTGCTTGTCAAGCCCGTGCCGCCGGTGCCGCCCGTTTTCAAGCCCGCATTCCGCTACATCAGCCCCGTGGCCGACGCCGTGAAGACACGCGAGCTCAAAAAACGCTCCTACGTCGACTTCCCCGTCAACAAAACCACCATCTATCCCGACTACCGCAACAACGCCACCGAACTGTCGCGAATCACCGCCACCATCGACTCCGTGCGCGCCGACTCCGACATCACCATCACATCCATATCCATAAAAGGCTTCGCATCGCCCGAAGGCGGCTACAAGCACAATGCATGGCTTGCCGAAAACCGCACTGCGGCTCTCAAAGACTACGTGGAAGACCTCTACCGCTTCGAGCCGGGATTCATCAAGACCGACTTCGAGCCGGAAGACTGGGAAGGCCTGCGCCAGTATGTCGAGGCATCGTCCCTCGCCTCGCGCGACGGCATACTCGAAATCATAGACTCCGACATGCAGCCCGACGCCAAGGACGCCCGCATACGCCGCCGCTATCCGCGCGACTACGCGTTCCTGCTCAGAGAAGTGTACCCGGCACTGCGCCATTCCGACTACAAGATAGACTACAACGTGCGCACCTTCACGTCGCTCGACGACATCCTGCGGGTGCTCAGCGAAGACCCCCGCAAACTCAGCCTGTCGGAATTCTACCGCGCCGCGCAGTCCATGACACCCGGCTCGCCGGAATACAACGAAGTGTTTGAGACCGCGGTGCGCCTCTACCCTGCCGACCCGGCCGCCAACCTCAACGCCGCCAACACCGCCATGTCCCGCGGCGATCTCGATGCCGCCGCACGCTACATAGCCAAAGCAGGCGACAGCCCCGAAGCCGTATATGCCTCCGGCATCCTCGCCGCACTGCGCGGCGACTACACGGCCGCACTGCCACTGATGCAGCGCGCCGCCAAACTCAAAGTAGCCGACGCGCCGGCAGCCGTCGACGTACTGAAAGAAATCATAGAATTCAACGAAAACAACAAACAATAACAATACACACTTGACAATGAACAAGTTTTCCAGACTTTTATGCGGAATCGCCACAGCGGGCATGCTATTCAGCTGCGCCGGCGACGAGCCCGACACAAACGGAGGCGCCCAGGGAGGCGAAGACTCCGGCAGCAAGATGTATCTGAACATCAAAATCAACGACGCCAACACCCTTTCGCGAGGCAACGCCGGAGGCTATGCGTATGGCGAACACAACGAGCACAACGTAAACACCGCCCGTTTCTTCTTCTTCGACGGCGAAGGCCACTTCATCACCGAAGCCAAAATATACAACTTCGGAGGAGGCCACGGCACAGGCAGCGAAGGAAATTCTGAGGACATCGAGTATTTCAGCGAGAACGTAATTGTTCTGCAGGGCCTCACAGGCGACAACCTTCCCCAGTACCTCATCACGATGCTCAACGCCCCGGAAGGCTTCAAACCCCCGATGACCATCGCAGAGACCGCCCTTTCCACTCTGGAAAGCATACGCACAGGCGAAAACTTCATCATGTCCACCACCAGTTTCTACGGCGGCGACAGCGAACGCCACGACGACAAATACTACTACGCCACGAAACTAAAGCCCACCGACTTCAAGGACAAGCCCGAAGACGCCGCAGGCGGCTCCGCCATCGACATCTACGTGGAGCGCCTCGCCGCCAAGTTCACTCTCGCAGGCGTGCCTGACGATTATAAGGAAATAGTAGCCACAGTGGCCGGTGAAGACAACGGCGACATAGGCGGCACGCTCACACCCGAGGCTGGCACGAAACTGTATGTGAAATTCGACAAATGGGGTCTCACAGGCACTGAAAAGAAAAGCCACCTTTCCAAAAACCTCGACGGATTCACTGCCACCACCGATTTCGGATTCGACTGGAACGATCCCGCCTACCACCGTAGTTTCTGGGGAAAATCCGTGAGCTACAACTCCGCTACCCCCGACCTCAACATCGTCACCGACCGCGAGGTAAAAGCTGCGATAAAAGACCCCGCCTACAGCATGGAATGCACCAACATCCCCAACTACATCCGCAAGACCGCCAACGAAACGAGCCTTATCAAGCCCTCGCTCGTGACCAGCGCCATACTCACGGCCACCGTATACGAAAAGGATGAGACCGCCGGCACCTACACCCCTGTCGACCTCGTGCTCTACAACGGCGTGTATTACAAGAAAGAACAGTTCATCAAATACGCCCTCTCCCGCCTCGACGCCGCACAGCCCCTCAACTTCTATATCTGCACCAACCCCGACGCAGCCGAAGGCGAGACCCGCAAATACCGCCAGGTGACCGACACCGACGTGAAACTGGCTAAAAAAGCCGACAACTACACCGGAAGTATCAACCTCGCCGCATCTCTCGGCGAAGCCACCACGCTCTACGCCAAGGCCGAAGGCACCGACGGCAAAGACACATTCACCGCCATCGAAGGAGGCGTAGCCAAACTCAACGAGCGCCTCGCAGGATTCACCGAATCGCAGAAGGCCGTGGATTTCAAGAACGGAAAGATGTTCTACACCATCCCCGTCGAGCACATGCTCAATGTCAGCTCCACACTGCCCGCCGGCTCAGTGGAGAAGGAAGGCAACTACGGCGTGGTGCGCAACCACTGGTATCAGATTACGGTCAATCAGGTGGTTCGCCTCGGCCACGGCATCTTCCTTCCCGACGACGGCGAGGAGACCCCCGAACCCCTCATCCCCGAAGATCCCGACTCCGAGCGCTTCGCCCTCGGCGCACGCATCAACGTCCTGTCCTGGAAAATAGTAAAACAGACAGTCGATCTCTAAATAGTTGTCCAAGAATTACTGAAAAAGAGTTTTTAATGTCCCTCACGACCTTAAAGAACCTGACATTTTCAAAGATACGCGCCTGCGCACTGCCTGCCGCCATTGCCGCGGCAGGCATGCTCGCCGGCTGCGGAGGCTTTATCTACGACGGCGAGGGCGACTGCGACCCGCGATACAAAGTGCGCTTCGTGTTCGACAAGAACCTCAGCTTTGCCGACGCCTTCTCCCATGAGGTAAATGCCGTCACCCTCTACATCGTCGAGCCGGAAAGCGGTCGCATCATATGGAGCAAGAGCGAAAGCGGTGAAAGCGTCAAAGCCGAGGGCTACATGATGGACGTAGACGTAGAACCGGGCACCTACCGCCTCATAGCATGGTGCGGAGAAGGCGCAGGCACGCATTTCGACATTCCGCAGGCCGACATCCACACCGGACTCACATGCACACTCGCCCGCACACGCGGCGAAAACGGCGAAGCACGCGTCGACCACGACCTCAAACGCCTCTACCACGGGCGCCTCGAAGGCGCCGCCTTCGTCGACGACGAAGGCACGCACGTGCACACCGTCCATCTCGTGAAGAACACCAACGACGTGAACGTCGTGCTACAGAACCTTTCCGGCAAACCTCTCGACAGCGACAAATTCAGTTTCACCATCACCGACGCCAACGGCACGATGGACTGGGACAACAGCATCATGCCCGACGAGACAATCACCTACCACGCCCACGACGTGCGCTCAGGCACCGCCGGCGTAGTAATGCCCGACGAAGGCTCGCGGGCCATCACGGCCGTAAGCGCCTGCGTGGCATCGCTCACGACAGCCCGCCTCATGGAAAACCGACGCGGCAGCATGATGCTCAACGTCTACAACACAGAAAAAGGCACCACTGTGGCATCAGTCCCCCTCATCGACTATGCCCTCATGGTAAAAGGCCGCTACGAAGGCGTAGTCTCCGACCAGGACTACCTCGACCGTCAGGACAAATACGACGTCGTGTTCTTCCTTGACGAGAACAACGAGTGGCCACGCACACACATCTACATCAACTCCTGGAAAATAGTACTTCAGAACACCGATCTCTGACAGTGACACCTCAGGCTGTAAATATTATAACACGCACATTCCGGGCGCTGCTTATTGCCGCAGTGCCCGCACTCGGCGCATGCTCCTCAGCCGCCGACGCCACCGACATGCCTGCCGGCGACACAGCCCCGGCTTGCAGCATAGGGCTGTACGTAAGGCTCGGCGACGGAGAACCCGCATCCCGCACCACACCCGACGACGGCTCCTACGCGCCCGGCACCACCGGCGAGAACTACATCGACCTCGACGGCGACACACCCGACATGCGCCTGTACGCATTCACCACCGACAACCGCCTCATCCGCGAGTTCGACGGTCCCGAAATCACCCCCACGTCCTCCTCGCCGACGTCAAAGACCTACGAACTGAAATTCAACGTCGACCGCGATTTCTACGACAGCTATTCCGGCAAATCATTCAAGATAATGATGCTCGCCAACTGGCGACGCTATCCCGACTCGTCGAAGCTCGTGCCGGGCACCACGACCATTGATGACATCACAACAGCCGCCGAAGCCACCTCCGACATACGCGAATTCGGAGGATGCCCCGGTCCCTACATCACCGGCGAACAGCGCATCCCGATGTTCGGCATAGCGCAGTACGACAAAATCACACTCGTGCCCAACATGCTCGTCATGCTCGGCGACCTCCACCTGCTGCGCGCATACGCCAAGATAGAAGTGTACGACGATGCCGCTTCCGACGACACCCTGACAGGCGTGAGCCTCACCAGGCACAACGTGCGCTCGGCCATGGCTCCGCAGGGCGTATACCATCAGGACGACTACGTGAAGCACAGCTATAACGACGACTACGCGGCCACGCTCACCGTGCCCGACGCCTCTGAGACCTCCGACGCGCTGGCTATGGTGCGGGACAGCGTAAGCGGACACTTCATCGTCTACGTGCCCGAATACCGCAACACCGGGCGCACCGAAAGCGAGCGCGCACGCCTGCTGCTCCACTACAAATTCGGCGAAGACTTCTACGCCGATTTCAAATACTACCAGAACCCCGCACCCGGCAGCGCCGTCGGCGACGCATTCGACATACGCCGCAACTACTGGTACAAATACGAGATAAAACGCAACGGCACCACCATACAGCTCACGGCCGACGTCCTACCCTACGGCACCGTGAAGCTCGAACCCTCGTTCGGTCTCGACTGATTTCCCCACACACTGCAATGAAAACCATACGCAACTCCATATTCTTCCTGCTGGTCTGCATCTTTGCCTCTGCATGCAAAGACGACATCGACATATACGGCCCGGTGCCCGACGGCGTGAGCGAGCTATCCATGCGCGTGGACTTCAAAGGATTCACGCCCGCCCTCGACAGCCGCGGGGCAGCCGGCGACGCCATCAAATCCATAGAAAGCCTGTGGGTAGTCATCTACAACGCCACCGACGGCTCGCTCGCGGAAGCACGTAAAATCACCGATTTCACCGTCAAGGACGTGCGCCCGACCGACCGGCCCGACGACATCGCCCCGGCCGAGGAAAACACTGGCCATGCAGAGTTCAAGATACGCGTCAAAAACGGCAACTACCGCATCTACGCCGTGGCCAACTGCAATCTCGAAGGCATAGACCTCTCGAAAGAGTCCGACCTGAAAAACATCGAACTGACGTGGCAGACCGGCGACGTGAAGCAGAACGCCCAGATGTTCGGCCACTTCAGCCAGGAAGTGAAAGAGCCCGGCGCGACCACAGGCTTCGACGCCTCCGTCGTGACCGTGAAAGGCTCCACGGCCCTGCACGCTTGGCTGCGCCGAGCCGCCTCCAAGCTCACCATCGTCTACGACGGCTCGGGCCTGCACGACGGCGTGTTCGTCTACATAAAATCGGCACAGATAAAGGACATTCCGCGCACATGCCTGCTCGGAGCTGCCAACGACTACCGCCGCATCGACAGGCAGGAAGTGCTCATGGACGGCGACACACTGAAATACTATGACGGCGACACCGAGCCGGGCGAAGACTTCAACTACGACTCGGGCTACCCGTTCCGTGTCACATGCGGAGGCGACCCCGTAGGCTCCCACAGCGAGACTGCAAGAGCGCTGTACTTTTACGAAAACATACAGGAAAACGGCGTCCCCGGCACCATCACCGACAAACGCCAGGACACATCCGGCGAGAACAAGCAGGTCTCATGGCCCGGAGGAGGAACCCCCGGCAACGAGGCATGGAAAGACGCGCGTCCCTGGGGCACTTACGTGGAAATAAAAGGCTACTACATATCCATCGCAGAAGGAAAGATGTCGCGCGGCGACATCACATACCGCTTCATGCTCGGAAAAGACGTCATAGCCAACTACGAGGCCGAGCGCAACTTCCACTACCAGCTCACGATGAAATTCAACGGCTACGCCAACGATGTCGACTTCCACATCGCCTACCGCGTGCCCAAGCCCTCTCTGAACATACCTCCCTACCACATCTCCTACCTCTACAACCACTCCATGCTCCTGCCGGTGTCGATAAGTTCCGGCACGCATCGCGTGAAAAAAGTGCAGGCTGAAATCATAGAGAACCACTGGTGGCCATCGCATGCGCTCGGCACATCCGCCGCATCGGCCAGCCCAGGAGAAGTATATTTCAACGGCGAAGGCATCGCCGACCCGAAAAACTACCAGTGGCACGGCTTCCTCTCGCTCCGTAAAACAAATGCCCCCACACTTACAGGCTCCAACTACGACCCCTCCTCGGGCGACAATTTCAGATACTACTACAGAAACCTGCGCCACCGGCGCGAGTACTCCGACATGAGCCCCGGAAGCCACGTGGCCGACAATCGCACATCCGACGCCGACGCCGGCAAGGGCGCACCGGCTCCCAACTCTTTCAAAGAAGACCCTACCGACATGTATTATGTGGACATGGACGACACCATGGCAGACTCCATCGTCTACAACCTGCGCCTGCCCATGTACACACGCGCCATGCAGATGATAAAATCCACGGGCTACACCGGCAACAACCCCTATGTGGCCTACCAGCGCGAGGCTCTCCTGCGTGTGAGCGTGTGGTTCGAAGGCAACGACAACGACGCCGCCCCAGACCTCGTGCGCGAGGTGCCCGTCACACAGGTGCGGCGCATCGTCAACCCCAAAGGCATCTACCGCAGGGCAGGAAGCACCGAACCGTTCCACGTGAAACTAAAATACCTGCCCGAAGAAGACGACGTTTACTTCAAGGACCTGACCTCCGAAGGACCCTGGAGCGCTGAAATCATCGGCGCCCGCGACGGCATAATCACCCTTAACGGAGGCTCCGGCACCATATACGGCAAGACAGGCTCCGCCATCGACTTCAACGTGGGCTTCACAGGCGTCACCGGCAGCGCCATCATCCGTGTGCGCTACCACAATTATTCCTGCATCCATCTCATTTATGTACGCTGCGGCTACGATCCCATGGCCCTGCTTCCCGGCGGAGTGAAGTGGCATGCCACCAACCTGCGCACCCGCAACCGCGAATGCGTCAACCCCATGGAGGAAGGCTCGCTGTTCAAATACGGCAACCTCGACAACCCCATCGACGCATCGTCCAACGTAAACGACAAAACACCATGGGTGAACGTGCTGCCCGGCATGTTCGAAGATCCCCGCAACAAGCCTCTCAACATATCCACCGACGACTACAGCCCCGTGAGCCAGAGGAAACTGTGGAATGAGTTCTGGGGCATAGGCTACGACAAAAGCTTCACGCACGAAAGCACACTCGGAGTGTCCGGCCGCATAGCCGAGCTCGAAGATTACAATTCGCTGCGCAACAACGAGGCCATAGGCCATGGTTTCGGAGTGCTCTACGGCGACGGGGCCACGGAATGCGCCGACAACATCATAGATGCCTACGGCTACCGCTGGGACCTGGCCGACAACGCCGCCAGGAACCGCGGCATGCGCGGCACGTTCATCTACAACCAGGACTCCACCAGCACCCTCTACAGCAACAATATCTTCTTCCCCTTAGGCACCGCCGGCTACGGCCATCGCCGCTCGTCGGGCCACTACCAGTGGGACGAGAACCCGGCAAACCCGGCCACAGACCCCGCCACGGCCGTGTTCGCGCAATGGGGAGGAATGCTGAAATATGCCGGACGAAACGGATTCTACCCGCTCGGAGCCACGAAAATCAAGCTCCGCCCGCTGTTCTACGACCTCTGGCGACGCCAGGGAGCCATATACTGGCTGGGCAAGCTTAAGGAAACAGACCTCGAAGCCGGCGACGGCAAAATTAAATATCTCGGATGGGACTTCAACTATTTCACAATGGACTACTACGGCTTCGGCGCGGCTGACCTGCAGAAAAAGGGCTCCAACACCGGCACCGAGACAGACATGTCGGCCTGCTTCATCCGCCTCGTCGACAACTGACGACGCAGCCGCATGCCTGCACTCAGACTGAAGTCAGACAACTTTTTTCGTTTTTTTACCACAGAATTACACAGCTATTGGAAAAAAAAGCGTAATTTTGTGAAAATTCCGATAGTCAATGGCCATCGACCTCCAACAACAGCTTGAGCGCGTGAACGCCAAAACAACGCTTGTGCTGGAAAAATACGCCTTGATGCAGCAACGCCTCGAGCAGGCGCGCGCCGAAATCGCCAGACTCAACGACGAGTTGCGGCGAAGCAGGCAGAGCATAGAGGCCTTGGAGATGCGTCTCGAATACCTGAGCGTGAGCCACACCGTGGCATCGTCGGGCGATGAGCTGCAGCGTGCGAAAGCCATGATTTCGGAATTGGTGCGGGAAATCGACCTCTGCATAGCCGACCTCAACGACTGAGCAGCACGACAAGAATCCCCCACGCCGCTGCTGAGAAATGACCGACAACCTACGCATAACAATAAAAATTGCCGATGTCGAGCCTATACGTTTCGACATCAAACGCTCCGAAGAAGCCATCTACCGCCGGGCCGAATACCACATCAACAAGCTCTACGACCAGTGGCACAGCGGAACGGGCAAAAGGCAGTCGCCGATGGAGGTCATGGCAAGGGTGGCTCTCGCCTTTGCCGAACTGTACTATCGGAAAACCGACGTGCTCAACGCACAGGCCGACGTGCTCGCCGAATTTGAAAAGCGCCTCGACCACATCCTTGAGCCGGAAATAGGCACATCCCCTCTGGAAGGGTAGCCACGGGCCACAGCGCAGAGGCGCCACGGCCGCACAGATTTCAGCAGAGACACCCCGCACCCGCCACGCACAAAGGCGCCAAGCCGCGGCACACAAAACGCCGCCGGCTCAGCCACCACGCGAGGCAGGCGCGTTTTTTTATTTATTGAAACATTTAATTCTCATAAACCCTATACAAACACAACCATATGACATTCAACCTTATAACAACGATAGCCCTTGTAGTGCTCGCCGCCGCCGTGGCCGTAGCGGCCACAATCGTGGCACAACGCCGCATGGCACGCACACGCGCCAAGGAAATCATAGCCGACGCCGAGCGCGAAGCTGACGACCTCAAGCGCACGCGCGAGCTCGAAGGACGCGAGGAGGCCATGAAAATCAGCACCGAGGCCGAACGGCAGGCTGCCCGGCGCCAGTCGCAGGCCGACCAGCGCGACGCCAAGCTGAAGCAGCGCGAACTGCAGCTGAACCAGCAGCAGAGCGAGAACCAGCGAGCACGCAACGAAGTGGAATCGGCCCGCGCGGCCGTCGAGACACAGCAGGCAGCTGTAGAGGCACGGCGCGCCGAACTCGACCGCCTTCAGGCCGAAGCCCGCGAGCAGCTCGAACACATCAGCGGACTCAGCAGCGAGGAGGCCAAGGAAAAACTCGTGGAGTCGCTGCGCGACGAAGCCAAAACCGCAGCCGCGAGCTACATCAACGACATAATGGACGAGGCCAAACTCACGGCCAACAAAGAAGCCAAGCGCATAGTGGTGCAGAGCATACAGCGCGTGGCCACGGAAACAGCCATCGAAAACTCCGTCACCGTGTTCCACATCGACAGCGACGAAATCAAAGGACGCATCATCGGACGCGAAGGACGCAACATCCGTGCCCTCGAAGCCGCCACCGGCATAGAAATCATCGTCGACGACACCCCCGAGGCCATCGTGCTCAGCGGATTCGACCCCGTGCGCCGCGAAATCGCGCGCCTCGCGCTGCACCAGCTCGTGGCCGACGGACGCATCCATCCCGCACGCATCGAGGAAGTGGTGGCAAAAGTGCGCAAGCAGATAGAGGAAGAAATCGTGGAGACCGGCAAGCGCACCGCCATCGACCTCGGCATACACGGACTGCACCCCGACCTCATCCGCCTTGTGGGCAAGATGAAATACCGCTCCAGCTATGGGCAGAACCTGCTGCAGCACTCCCGCGAAACAGCCAATCTCTGCGCCATCATGGCTTCCGAACTCGGCCTCAACCCCAAAAAGGCACGCCGCGCGGGCTTGTTGCACGACATAGGCAAAGTGCCCGACGAAGAACCCGAACTGCCCCACGCACTGCTCGGTATGAAACTCGCCGAAAAATACAAGGAAAAGCCCGAGATATGCAACGCCATCGGCGCCCACCACGACGAAGTGGAGCAGACGTCGCTGCTGGCTCCTATCGTGCAGGTGTGCGACGCCATCAGCGGCGCGCGCCCCGGTGCGCGACGCGAAATCGTGGAGGCCTACATCAAGCGCCTCAACGACCTCGAGCAGCTCGCCCTGAGCTATCCAGGCGTAATCAAGACATATGCCATACAGGCCGGACGCGAACTGCGTGTAATCGTCGGAGCCGACAAGATAGACGATGCCGAAACCGAAAAGCTCTCGGCTGAAATCGCACGCCGCATCCAGGACGAAATGACATATCCCGGACAGGTGAAAATCACTGTCATACGCGAAACCCGCTCCGTTAGCTTCGCCAAGTGATGTCCGAACAAGATAAAAACTGCGAAAGCTGCACCGGATGCACAGGCGAAGGATGCACCAGCGAGGGATGTGCAGGATGCGCCGCATGCTCCGGGGAGCCACGCGGAAAACTCACCTGCCACGACTGGCTTGCCGACATACCGGCCGGCGACTGCGACCTCGTGGAAGTGCAGTTCAAGAACACCCGTAAGGGTATCTACCGCAACTCCACCAACCTCGACCTCGCACCCGGCGACATGGTGGCCGTGGAAGCCGCGCCCGGCCACGACATAGGCCAGGTGACGCTCACCGGGCCGCTCGTGCGGCTGAGGCTGCGGCGGCGCTCCAAGAACGACGGCGAGATAAAGCGGGTGTTCCGCAAGGCAAAACCCGCCGACCTCGAAAAATACCGCGAGGCGCAGGCCCGCGAGCACGACACAATGATACGCGCACGCCGCATAGCCGAAAAACTCGGCCTCAACATGAAAATAGGCGATGTCGAGTATCAGGGCGACGGAAACAAGGCCATCTTCTACTACATAGCCGACGAGCGCGTCGACTTCCGCCAGCTCATCAAGGTGCTTGCCGAGAACTTCAAGGTACGCATCGAAATGAAGCAGATAGGCGCGCGCCAGGAGGCAGGACGCATAGGCGGCATAGGACCGTGCGGGCGTCCGCTGTGCTGCTCGAGCTGGATGACGAACTTCGTAAGCGTGGCCACCGGTGCCGCGCGTTACCAGGACATTTCGCTGAACCCGCAGAAGCTCGCCGGACAGTGCGCCAAACTCAAATGCTGCCTCAATTTCGAGGTAGACGCCTATGTAGAGGCCGTGAAGAGTCTGCCGAGCAAGGAAATACGCCTTGAAACAGCCGATTCCACCTACTTCCATTTCAAGACCGACATCTTCCGGCGCCTCATCACCTACAGCACCGACAAGCGCATGGCCGCCAACCTCGTCACCATCGACGCCGACCGTGCCTTTGAAGTCATAGCGCTGAACAAGGCCGGAGAAAAACCGATGACTCTTGAAAGCGAGGCGCAACAGGCAAAACCGCAGGAAGCGAAGGCCTACGGCGACCTTCTTGGACAGGACGACCTCACACGCTTCGACAAAAAGAAAAAGAAAAAACGCCGCGCAGACCGCAACAAGACCTCCGACCGCAAGCCCGAGGCCAGACCGGAGAAAAAAACAGAGCCTAAAGCCGAAAAACCGGCAGGTGAAGGCGAAAAGCGCAATCGCGGAAACCGGCGCAACCGCAGCCGCAACAAAGGCGACAAACCGGCCGAGAGGAGCGGCGACAACAAGGACTGACACTATGCGGATTTCCGTGTTCGCCACTATAGCAAGCGCCATAGCCATGTGCATAGCCACAGCATGCTCCGGAACCGGCACAGCAAGCGGCGACGCGGCCGCAAGCGCCTTCCACAGCGTGGACCCAGGCGGGTGGCGCTATTCCGACACCATCGCGCTGCCGCTTTCGGCAATGACCGACAGCGTGCCTTGCCGCGGCGACGTCGTCGTGAGCGTGCGCCACAGCAACGATTACCCCTACAGCAACATATGGCTTGAGATTTCGGGACCCGACGGAGCCGAACACAGCGCCTGCGTGGAACTGGCCGATGTGTATGGCCGCTGGTACGGTCACGGCATGGGGCTTACGTTCGAGCGCAGCGACACCGTGGTGCGGGGCATCGTCCTCGGGCCGTCCGACACACTGCGCGTGCACCACAACATGCGCCTCGACACGCTGCCGGGCATCGAGCAGATAGGCATATTCTTCATAAAACACTGACGCATGACATACGACTCCTACATATTCGACATGGACGGCACCCTGTGGGACGCCGTCGACGGATACTGCGATGTGTGGAACGCGGCCATCGGAAGTTTCGGCATCGACTGCCCGCGCATAGACCGCGAGCGCCTGTTCACACAGATGGGCAAACCCCTCGACGCTATCATGGACGCGCTCATACCGGGCGACTTCGACCGCGAGGCATTCATGAAGCGGCTGGCCGAACTCGAGGCCGACATCGTACCCCGCTGCGGCGGCACTCTATATCCGCACGTGAAAGATGTGCTCGGCAGCCTGCGCAAGCAGGGCGCGAGGATATTTCTCGTAAGCAACTGCGGAGCGCGGGGCATCGACAACTTCTTCAGCTACACAGGCCTTGGCGAATTCTTCGACGACAGCCTCGCGCACGGCACAAACGGCCTGTGCAAGGCCGACAACATAGCCCTCATCGTAGAACGCCACGCTCTGAAGCGCCCCGCCTACGTAGGCGACACACAGCTCGACGTGGATTCGGCCCACGCAGCCGGTATAGCAGCCATCTGGGCCGCTTACGGATTCGGAACCGCCGAAGGAGCTGAACACAGGATAGACAGTTTCGACCGACTACTCTCCATATGAACCGCAGTCTGATACTCCTCGACCACGACGAATACACCCTGCGCCTCTCGCGGATGCAGCAGGCAGTGGCGTCGTGTGCCGACGCCGCCATACTTAGCGACAAAGCCACGCTGTACTGGCTCACCGGGCGCGTGTTCGCAGGCTTCGCCTACGTTCCCGCCGATGGCACACCGTTGCTCGGCCTGCGCCGTTGCGTGCAGTTTGAGAGCGACGGCGTGACAGCCGAGCGCAAGATAGAGGATTTCGCCCGACATGTGGCCGCGGCAATGCCTGCGCCCGGGCGGCTTGCCCTTGAAATGGACTCGTCGAGCTACAGCGCCGTGGCGCGCATAAGCGCCGCATTCGCCGCGCAGTGGCCGGACGCAGAGACCGTCAACGCCGGAGCGGCATTGCGCGCGATGCGCGCGGTCAAGACTCCGCAGCAGATAGAAATGATGCGCCGCTCGGGGCTGCGCCAGGAAGCCGTCTACCGCCGCATACCGGCCATCTACACTCCCGGCATGACAGACTACGAACTGCAGGTGGAGATTGAACGCGAATCGCGCCTCGAAGGCTGCCTCGGCCAGTTCAGGACAGCCGGCGACGAAATGGAACTGTTCATGGGCAACGTGCTCACGGGCGACAACGCCGACACGCCGTCGCCCTACGACTTCGCCATGGGCGGCGCAGGCATGGATCCGTCGCTGCCAGTGGGCGCGGACGGGTCTGTGATACGCCGCGGCTGCACCGTGATGGTGGACGTGAACGGAAACTATACCGGCTATATGACCGACATGACACGCACCTACCGCCTCGGCGACATCCCCGCCGAAGCCTTGCGTGCCCACGAACTAAGCCGCGAGATATGCCGCAGGCTCGCCGAAATGGGCACTCCCGGGCGCCCCGCACGCGAGATGTACGAGACGGCGCTCGGCATGGCCCGCGAGGCCGGCCTCGAACACCGCTTCATGGGTCATCGCCAGCAGGCGGGTTTCGTAGGCCACGGGCTCGGAATAGAAATCAACGAGGCGCCTGTGATAGCCCCGCGTTCGCGCGATATTCTCGCCGAAGGCATGTGCATAGCCCTCGAGCCTAAATTCGTGATAGCCGGGGTCGGAGCCGTGGGCATAGAAAACACCTACGTGGTGCGCGCCGACGGCCGTCCGATGGAATGTATCACCAACGCACCCGAAGAAATCATCGACCTCGACAAATGAATTTAGCCGACCGACTCACCGACCGCATCTTCGCCACCGTGGGCGCAGCCGCCGACGAGCTATCCCGCCCGTGCTACGCCGTGGGCGGATTCGTGCGCGACCTGATAATAGGCCGCGAAAGCAAGGACATCGACTTCGTGACCGTAGGGTCGGGCATCGAACTGGCAGAAGCCGTGGCGAGCCGTCTCGGCCCGCGCTGCCATGTCAACATATTCCGCACATACGGCACGGCACAGATAAAACGCGGAGGCATGGAGCTGGAATTCGTGGGCGCACGGCGCGAAAGCTACCGCCGCGAGTCGCGCAACCCCATAGTGGAAAGCGGCACGCTCGAAGAAGACATAGCCCGCCGCGACTTCACCATCAACGCCATGGCCGTGAGCGTGAACTCCGGCTCGTTCGGCGAACTCGTAGACCTTCACGGGGGACTCGAAGATATACGCACACGCACCATACGCACACCGCTCGACCCCGACATAACGTTCAGCGACGACCCCCTGCGCATGATGCGCGCCGTGCGCTTCGCCTCCCAGCTGCAATTCTCGATAGACCCGGCCACGTTCGACGCCATATGCCGCAACGCGCAGCGCATCGAAATCATCACCGTGGAGCGCATCAAGGACGAGTTGTGCAAAATCATGCGCTCACCGCGCCCCTCCATAGGCCTCGACCTGCTGCACCGCACCGGGCTGCTGGCCCTCATATTCCCTGAACTGGAAGCCATGGCGGGAGTAAGCGTAGTGCACGGAAGGGCTCACAAGGACAATTTCTACCACACGCTCCAGGTGCTTGACACCGTTGCCGCCGGGAGCGACAACGAGTGGCTGCGCTGGGCCGCCCTGCTGCACGACATAGGCAAACCGGCCACCAAGCGCTACGACGAGCGCACAGGCTGGACGTTCCACAACCACAACTTCATAGGCGCCAAAATGGTGCCGCGCATATTCAGCCGCATGCGTCTCGGCATGGGAGCCGAAATGCGCTACGTGCAGAAACTCGTCGAACTGCACATGCGCCCCATCGCGCTCGTAGAGGACGAAGTGACCGACAGCGCCGTGCGCCGTCTCATCAACTACGCCGAGCAGGATCTCGACGACCTTATGCTGCTGGCGCGTGCCGACATCACAAGCAAAAACGAGGAGAAGAAACAGCGCTTCCTCGAAAATTTCGACATCGTGGAGCGCAAATACGAGCACATACGCTCGCTCGACGCCGAACGCGCGCGCCGCAACCCTGTGGACGGCAACGAAATAATGCACATATTCGGCCTTGCGCCGAGCCCGGCCGTGGGCATGCTCGTAAGCACGCTCAAGCAGGCCATAAAAGACTGCGAAATCGAAGACACCCGCGAGTCCGCCCTGCGTTTCCTCATCGCGCTCGCAGAATCCCACGGCATTGCCGTCGTGAACCAACCCGACTTTGAAGAAAAATAGCAAAAACATGTATTACGTTCAGAAACGCCTCGAAATATCGGCCAGCCACTATCTGCGCCTCGACTACGAAAGCAAATGCAAAGTGCTGCACGGCCACAACTGGATAGTGGTGGTGTACTGCCGCGCACGCGAACTCGACGCCAACGGCATGGTGACGGACTTCACACACATCAAACGCCGCGTGATGGACCGTCTCGACCACACGGCAATCAACGACGTGGTGGATTTCAACCCCACCGCCGAGAACATGGCGCGGTGGATATGCGAGCAGATTCCGAACTGCTACCGCGTGGACGTGCAGGAAAGCGAAGGCAACCTCGCAAGCTATACCGTAGACGAATCGCTATGACGGGCACATACCGCGTAAACGAGATATTCCACTCGCTGCAGGGCGAGGGATTCTATACGGGCACCCCGGCCGTGTTCCTGCGCTTCAGCGGCTGCAACCGCCGGTGTGCGTTCTGCGACACGGATTTCGCCTCCTTCCGCGAAATGACCGCTGCCGAGATTACGGCAGCCGTTGCGGCCTACCCCTCGCGCCACATCGTCGTGACCGGCGGCGAACCGCTGCTGCAGCTCGACGACACACTGGTACGCTCACTCAAAGGCGCAGGATTTTACATACAGATAGAGACCAACGGCTCTTTGCCGGTGCCGACAGGCGTCGACTGGGTGACATGCTCTCCAAAAGACGCACCCTGGGCAATCGACCGCATCGACGAACTCAAGATAGTGTACGAAGGGCAGGACGTGGAGCGCATAGCTTCGCTGCTACCGGCTCCGCGCCGTTTTCTGCAGCCGTGCTCCGGGCAGAACACCGCCGAAGTAATTGACTACATCCTCAAGCATCCCCACTGGCGTCTGTCGCTGCAGACACACAAACTCATCGACATCCGATAACCGTTTTTTACAAACCATATAAGGCGCGTGGACGTTAAAATCCACGCGCCTTATATGGTTTTATAGCAAACTACCAAATATTCTTTTCTTAAAAATATTAAAAGATTTGGAAAATAATTTTATTGTTGCTAAATTACGGCCGCAACATTTCGACCCTCCTCACCATGAAAACCTATTCCATATTAATCAGTTTAGCTTGCTTGGCTGCGACCGCGTGTGATAAAGCCGATTTAAGTCAAATTCATCCCCCTTCAGAAATCGGCTCAAGAGCAATAACGCCCGGAATTGATTCCGAAACAAACCCGGACTTATTAACAGACTGGGAGAATTGTGATTACATAGCACTAAGCGAAATGGCCGCCGACGGAAATCTGATTAAAGTCACTGCGCCATGGAAAAACGGTGCACAAAGCGCATTGCCTGGCGATTTTTGTAATAATGTAAGAAAGGCTGACGGCTGGATAATGCTTTTCCATACATTCTGCAAGGCGAATCTCGACCCTAAATTGAATTATATGTGCCTTTATCACCAATTCACAGGTATTATAAAGATATTCTACTATTCAGAGGACAACGATATAGGAACATCGACGATATGGAATCTATCATCGCAGAATACAAAACAGCCTCAAGCCATATTTTCCGATTATGAATATTTCTCACAGCCTATTAATGGCGATAACGAATATACCGTATGGTCAATAACCGCCGATAATATGGCAATAGAAGGTACATCTGGGGTAAAAAAAGGATGGAACGGCTTTCAGTTCAGGATCGGAGAATACAATCCCGCAATTTCTTCTGGCGAACTTGCAATAAGCGCACACAATGCGATTTACACCAACCTGAATTTCAACGGCGAGGAAACATCCGTAACAACAGGAACAATAGCGACTATCAATACAGATGATAAATCAATTTACAATAATGCCATTTCCAAAGCCGTTTTAAACCAAGTTGGAGATAAAGCAAAATCTGCCGTTGACAAATTTGCGAGCAAAAATCTCGACAAAAATTTCTTGGGGCTTAATATCAAAGATATAGTGTCTAAATTCACTGCAGGGAACTATGCCGGAGCCATCGCGAGTGGTCTTGGCTGCGTATTCAAGGGTTTGACAAAAAAAGAGCCATCTTATTCTATATCTGAGGTAAGCCTTAAAACCCAAGGGACATTGACGTTATCAGGTGTCGGACAAACCAGTGGAGAATCTGTAGCTCGACCATTAAAATTCAATCTATACGATATTCTAAATGGCAGAAAACTTTCGGCACCGCCAATTAAAACGTTGGCCACAAACCACGCCAGCAACATAGAATTAGGAGTATGGAATCTGCGCAACAAGCCGACTATCTACTATGAACGTTATACTAAATTCAAAAATCAAGTACCAATTCCAAGCTATGAGGAACCGTTACTCAACTTTCACGGAATGTGTGACTATCCGAACACAACGATAGGCGATATAAATATAGTATTGAATCCGGCCATAAAAGACTACATAAAATCCTACATCACGTCTGCCAAAATTATTGATGTAGTAGGAGGAAACCGCAAACTATCTCATACCGGGAAAAACAAAATCGCATATAATACGCTAAACAATCTGACCTCTAATAACGGCGTCACCATCTATGGAGTTGACCACTTGGAAAGGTCATTAAACGGCATGGTTGAAAACCGACCAGAATCAACACCACTGACCGACAACACTACATATTACATCGACTGGGGTACTAATGTAGCAGGCTATCGCGCTGCCGTTGTCACCCTTACAATGAACATCGATTATAATGGGAAGGAGTACAGCTTCACCGAATCTCGTGTCTACGACGTGGACTACGCGCCGTCTACCTACCCTAATTCCTCGGTAGTGAACAACCCACCATACAGTTATCTCCTTAATGGTTCAGACAACCATTTCTACGGCTTCTACTTTTAACCCTCAAAAACGCCATCATGAAAAAGATTATAGTTGCCATAGCTACGCTGTTGCCAATTCTGCTTTGGAATTGCAGTAACGAACCCGAAGCCCCTGCACCACCATCCTTGAAAATGCGGCTATTAGACTCTGTTGTAATAAACAAAATTTCAAGACAACTCAATACTACTTCGGATGAATATCCTGTGCCCTGGAATCCGGCCGACAAATCCACATGGAGAGAAATACAACTTGACACTGTGTATGATGAAGATCAGGGACAATGTTTGGCAGTAGGCGCAATCACTCTATACATCACCAAGGGCAACGGAAATCCGTATGAACTTAGATGGCTTTCAGACCTTAAAGAACTTTATATTTTCGGATGTACAGATTCTTACTTCTATGGAGGATATATTCCGAGCAATGTAAACACACTGGTAATCGACAGACTCAACCCTGACGATCCGGGATTTATCAAAGTCATCAATGATGATTTGTATCTTGACGAGGAACGTAAGCCTGAAAAAAACGTCAGATTTCCACGGGGAGTGCTATTTAAAAAAATCGTCATCCATGGACTTGACATGAACAATATAGAACTTCGAAGCCACTTAGACTCTGATATTGATTTATCCGGCAACCAGCTTAATGGTGACGTTCCCAGTTGGTTTTATATAATGTCAAAATCGGCAAATCTCAACCACAATAATTTCTCCGGGCTGGAGGGCGATTGGGATTCTTGGGTTAATAAAAGCACTATACCGAATTTGCAATACAACAACATCGAAATACCGGCAGAAATCCTGGAAACGGAATTTTGGAAAATGCACGGCCACAAATTCATCGGCAACCCGGGGTATGTAGCGCCCGAGCAAGAGCCCTAAATATCGAAGAAATGCTTGTGCGGCGGCATATCACGCAGGAACGCGGCGATACTGCGTGTCATGATGTCGAGCGTGTCGGGCCTGTAGTAGGGATTCTCGCGACGGGCGGCAACAGCCTGCATTTCATCGCCGAGGGCCGTTGCGACGGCTTTGCTTATGTCCTCGCGGGTTTCAGCACAATGCAGCACGGACGGGCCGCACAGACGCCCTTGCTGGCGCGGCCCGACATCGACTGTGACCGTGCCCGTGCTCGGCACCTCCACAATTCCGCTCGACGAATTTCCCACCACCACGGATGCGCATTGCAGCGCAGACAGATAGCGCAGCGCTCCCAGCGACGGCACTGCAAGCACGCGCCCGGGGCGCGCGGAAGCATAATCTTCAATCATAGTTATAAGCCCGTCGGCGCCAGCGTCGTTGTTGGGATATGTAAGCAGTACGCGCAATCCGGGATGCTCGTCGAGCGCTTCGAGGAGAGCGCGGAAACATTCTTTCGGGTCGCTGTCGGCAAGCGTGGCCGGATGATAAGTGACCACTGCCAGCGGAGGCTCGAGGCTGAAACCGAGCTCCGCTTCCAGCTCTCCGCGCCCGAGCAGAGAACGGTTCATGATGTTCCACACCCCTATGGCACCGGTGTTCACCACCCTTTCGGGCTGCTCGCCCATCTGCACCACACGGCGGCGGTAGGCCTCGGTGGCTGTAAGATGCAGTGCCGACAATTTTGTTATGGCATGGCGCAAATCGTCGTCCACGGCGCCCTGGCTCACCTCGCCACCGGCAATATGGATCACCGGCACGCGCATGACTGCTGCTGCCGACGCCACGGCGAGCATCTCGTAGCGGTCGCCAAGCACCACGAGCGCATCGGGGCGCAGGCGCTCGAGCGCGTCGGCCGTGCCGCTCATGCATTCCGCCATGGCGCGCACGCGCGCGGCCTCGCCTTCGCCGCGCACCTCCATAGGCACTGCGGCATCGATGACGAAGCCGTCGGCCAGTATTTCATCGGCGCTGTGCCCGTATTCCGCCATCAGATGCATATTGGTGGCCATGACGAGCACCTCCACATCCGGCAATTCGCGCACAGCACGCGCTACGGGGCTTAGCAGCCCCCAGTCGGCCCGCGTGCTTGTGGCGAAACAAATACGTTTTCTTATTTGCCACATTTCTTTTTATATTCAACAGACGAATCACAAGCCATACCTTCAAACAGACCATGCATTTTCCGCACAGAAGGCATATTATTCTTTTTTCGCTCAAACAAAGAAGGTTCAAGAACAGCACCAATATCTGTTTCCATAATGTCATTAAGCAGCCTTACGACAGCCCGTCCTACTGCCCATGCCAAATTCACAGGCACTGCATTTCCTATCTGCTTATATTGGGAGGAAATAGTGCCACAAAACTCCCAATCATCAGGAAAAGTCTGTATGCGTGCGTATTCACGAACCGTCAAAGGTCTCGTTTCCATAGGATGGCAACGCTCGGTCTGTTTCTGCGCCGGAGAGCAGGTCAAGGTAAGACTCGGCTCATCCATTGCCAAACGGCGAGCCATGCCTGTTTTACCCCCCCCAAGATTATAACTGCCTTTCATATATGCACGAGCCACATCTTTTGGCAAGTCTCTCCAATCACCGCCTTCCGGAACCAAATCCATCACCTTACGTTTCGACTCTGGATATTGCTGCCCAGGAGATGCCGGTACATCCGTAGAATACATTTCCCCCTTAAAAAATGCATCTCGCATTGTACGAATACAATTGCATACATCCGGCCATTTAAAACTAACAAAAGGAGCTACATCATTACGAATTGCAATTAACATAAGACGTTCTCGTTTCTGCGGGACATTGTATTGTATAGCCCTTAAAACACGAGGCTCTACAAGAGAGTAACCAAGTTCCGATATTACATCCTTTATAGTAGAAAGTGTACGCCCTTCATCGTGTTCAAAAAGACCTTTTACGTTTTCTCCGAGAAACACCAATGGCTGTATTTCCCTTACGGCACGAGCAAGTTCAAAAAAAAGCGTTCCACGCGTCTCCTCAAATCCAAGCCTCTTTCCGGCATAAGAAAAAGCCTGACAAGGAAATCCGCCTGACAAAAAATCCACCTTACCTCTTAGTTCACGAAAATCAATTTCATGAATATCGCCTTCTACGACATTCCATTCCGGCCTGTTTTTTCTAAGCGTGGCGCACGCATTTTTATCAAACTCATTCAATAGCAGATGTTTGAAACCTGCATTTTCCATACCGAGAGCCAAACCTCCGCCTCCGGCAAACAACTCTACCGACGTATATTCCCTAAACGGCTTTACACTCAATTCTTCATTCCATTTAGAATGGAGCATGGCATCTATTTCAGGGACGTCATTTAAATCTTTAATATAAAAGAATCCAGCCCCATTATCATTATAATGAACCTTATAAACTCCTTTACGACACCATGCCTCAACTGTGGCGCGCGAAACTCCGAGCAAATCGGAAAAATTATTTAATGAAATCTTATCTGACAACATAGCATTATTATGAAAAGCCCTCATAAGTGGAAAATGCGAGCATGTAAAGCGCCGTAAGTAAATCAGCATGTTCCTTAGTCAATTCCTCATACACCGAATTCTCCAATTTTAATTCCAAATTATCGCGCACTACGTCTTCAATTATTTGTGGCAAAGCCTTACATAATTTGAAAAACGCCATATAATCACCAAACACAAGTCCATAAAACTTATCCATTGACATTCGGCGTATACGCTTATGAGAGCGCTTGAAATTATCAAGCGTTATATTCCATGTCTCATCTTTTGATTTTTTAGATATGGCCTCAACAAGATAACATGTAGCTTCATCATCATCAAGCAACTTTGCCTGCATCTTCATATACGTTTTTTGAGAAGACGCCGAATTCATTGTGTTATGTTTATTCTTAAGCTCTACATAGATATGTTTTTCTTCGTTTTCTACATCAAAACCATGAGTCGGCACAGACCATCCATTACCGGCATACCTAAAAATATTCTGATGAAAATAACCTATACGATTTGTATTTGATTTGTCTATTTGCCTAAAGCATTCGTCTTCGATGGCTTGATAAACCGACTTCCCATAAACTTTAGAATCAAATGTAAGTTTTATAGGGTCAACTATATTCTCGTTGAATTGTTTCAACGTTATTTCTCTTCTGTAAGACTCCACCGTATTCTTTACGTGTGAATAGATGTCTTCATCTGATATAAATCCAAGATTGTATTGTCGCATGCACAAAATTACAAAAATATTAATAAACCATATCGGTCTCTTAATATTTTTTGAACGTGATTCACAATGATAATGATGCTACTACCTATAACAATTACACCAATTTATTGGAGAAAAAGCAGAAAAATCATATTTTTCTGAAAATTCTTTCGAAAACATTTGCAGGAATCGAAAATGCGTATTAACTTTGCACTCGCAAAAGCAACGAAGCTAATGCCTCTCCACCGAGAGCCAAGCGAGGCTAAAACAAACGGTGTGGTAGTTCAGCTGGTTAGAATACCTGCCTGTCACGCAGGGGGTCGCGGGTTCGAGTCCCGTCCATACCGCCAGAGGAGAGAGGAGAATGAGAAATAGCAGCACCTTCGGGTCAGCATTTCTCATTCTTTTTTTGTGTCTGCGCGTTTTTTTGGGTAATTTTGCAGTCGATTACACCAATATTCAGAGTTTGTCTATGTCCGACATAAAAAATCTGCTATTCGACCTCGGCGGCGTCATCATGGACATCGACCGCATGCGCTGCATTAGGTCGTTCGAACGGCTCGGCATGCGCAATGCCGCCGACTATCTTGGCGATTACGGGCAGAAGGGGCCGTTCGAGGCTCTTGAAGCCGGAGCTATAGAACCCGATGAGTTCCGCTGCCGGATAAAATCCATAATAGGAACAGACACGCCTGTGACCGACGGACAGATAGACCGCGCGTTCAACGCATTCCTGACAGGCATCCCCCTGAGGCGGCTCCAGGCGCTCCGCAGCCTGCGGAGCAGCTACGGCATATATCTGCTGAGCAACACCAATTCCGTGATGTGGCATTCGCGCATAGCATCGGCATTCCGCGCGGAAGGGCTGGAGATGGGCGATTATTTCGACGGCACAGTCACGTCCTTCGAGGCAAAAGCGCTGAAACCGAGCGCCGACATATTCCGCTACGCCGAACGCAAGCTGGGCATCGTTCCCGCGCAGACAGTGTTTCTCGACGACAGCGAGGCCAACGTGGAGGCCGCGCGCAGCCTTGGCTTCGCAGGGCTGCATGTGGCTCCAGGACGAGAGTTCACCGACATATTAAAGGAAGCAGGCCTGTGATGACGCCACACAACGCAGCCGCCGTGGGCATGTTCGACGGGGTGCACCGCGGCCACCGCGACATCCTCGACACGATACTCACGCACGCCACCGGCTCGGGCGGCCGACCTGTCGTGCTCACATTCGCCGGCCATCCCCTGTCGCAGCTGCGTCCGGCCGACGCACCGCCGCTACTCACCACCGCCGCCGAAAAAGAGGCGCTGATACGCGAACACCTGCCCACGGCCGACGTGCGCATGCTCGATTTCAACGAGACTCGCGGCATTCCGGCAGAGGAATTCCTGCGCCGCCTGCGCGACGATTTGGACGTAGGCACCATGGTGATGGGATACGACAACCGCTTCGGATGCGACGGGCCGCGCGACCGCCGCTCCTACGACGAATTGGGCGAGCGACTCGGCGTGCGCGTAGTGCACGTGGCTCCGCTGCGCATCGACTCCACCACGGCGTCGAGTTCGGAACTGCGCCGCCTCATAAGCGGCGGACTGACGGAGAAAGCGGCTGATATGCTCGGCCGCCGCTACAGCGTGGGAGGCACCGTGGCCCACGGACGCAAACTCGGCCGCACGATAGGTTTTCCTACCGCCAACCTCTCCCCCGACCCCTGCAAGCTGCTTCCCGCCACGGGAGTGTACGCAGCGACGGCATCAGTCGACAGCATCGGCACATTCCCGGCCATGGTCAACATAGGGCACAGACCCACAGTGGACCGGACGTCGGACGCGCCGCTCAGCATTGAAGCGCACCTTATAGGCGCCGACGCCGACATGTATGACCGGCGCATGGTAATATCGTTCGTGAGACGCCTGCGCGACGAGCGCACGTTCGCCTCCGTCGACGAGCTCGCCTCACAGCTCGCAGCCGACCGCGAAAACGCCATAAGAACCCTGACGAAGAAATGATGCAGATAAGTTTTTCCGACGAAATACGCGCCGCCGCTCCCGCGCTGCAGGTGCTGGTGGTGGAGGCGGAAGTCACGAACTCCCCTACCCCCGACGCCCTCTGGCAGGAACTCACAGACGCCTGCGCGGAAATGGCCGGAATGCCCATGGAGGCCGTGAACAAGCGGCCGGCCATAGCCGCCACACGCGCCGCCTACAAAGCTCTCGGCAAAGACCCCAACCGCTACCGGCCGTCGGCAGAAGCCCTGTGCCGGCGCGCAGTCAAAGGACTGGTGCTTTACCGCACTACGGCTCTCGTCGACCTCATCAACCTGCTGTCGCTGCGCTCCGGCCACAGCATAGGCGGATTCGACGCCGACGCCGTGCAGGGCTCTGCTCTGTGCCTCGGCCGCGGATGCGCCGGCGAGCCGTACGAAGCGATAGGCCGCGGGCAGCTCAACATCGAAGGACTGCCCGTATGGCGCGACGCCGCAGGAGGCATAGGCACGCCCACGAGCGACAACGACCGCACAAAGATGTCGGAAGGCACATCGCGTCTGCTCATGACGGTGAATATGTACGGCCCGTCGGAAATGGACTCCGAGGCATTCGAAGCCCTGCTCGAGCGGCTGCTCACGGCCTATGCCGGCGCACGCGAAATCACGACCCACTCCTACAGCCCTGTGCCATGAAAATACTGAAGATATACCCCGGACAAGTCGACAGCCGCCACATCGCGGAAGCCGCAGCCACCATACGCGACGGCGGAGTGGTGATATTCCCCACCGACACGCTCTACGCCCTGGGCTGCGACGCCCTCAACCACCGCGCCATCGAGCGCATGTGCCGCATAAAAGGCATAGAGCCGGACTCGCGTCCGCTGTCGCTGCTCTGCGCCGACCTCAGCCAGGCATCGGACTACGTGCGCATCGACAACGGCGCCTTCCGCGTGCTGCGCCACTATCTGCCGGGGCCTTTCACATTCCTGCTGCCGTCGGCTCTGCGCCTGCCCAAAGCATTCAAAGGCCGCAAAACAATAGGCCTGCGCGTGCCTGACAACGACATAGCCCGCGCGCTCGCCGCCGAAACCGGCGGCCCGCTGCTGTGCACATCCGTAAGGCTCGACGACCCCGAGGAACTGGAGGAACCGGACAGCATAGCCATGCACTATGCCACGGCGGCGGAAGTGCTCATCGACGGCGGCCACGGCGGCACAGTGCCTTCCACCATAGTAGACCTCACCGACAGCTCCGCGCCCGAAACGGTGCGCGAGGGCGCAGTCCCGTTCGAAGTATGACGATAGAACTCTACACACCGGCCATGCAGCCGGAATGGGACGAGTTTGCGGCGACGGCGCGCAATGCCACATTCCTGCACAGGCGGGATTATATGGACTACCACGCCGACCGCTTCACGGACCACTCCCTAATAGCACGCGGCGACGACGGACGCATCCTGGCTCTGTTGCCTGCCAACGCCGAAGGCGACACTCTCGTGAGCCACCGCGGCCTCACCTACGGCGGTTGGCTCACGCCTGCACGCCGATTCACGGCCGCCACGATGCTCGGGCTGTTCGCCGACATGCGTTCATTCCTGCGGGCAGCAGGATTCGCCACACTCGTCTACCGACCCGTGCCGCACATCTACCACAGCGTCCCTGCCGAGGACGACATATACGCGCTGTGGCGCAACGGAGCCGTGGCCGATGCCGTGGGCGCATCCTCCACGATAGACCTCCGGCGCCCGCGTCTGCTCGACCACGGAAGCAAGAATGCCATAAACCGCGCCATGCGCAGCGGAGCCGTGTTCGGCCGCAGCCACGATTTCAAAGCTTTCTGGGGAGTGCTGGAGGAAGTACTTGCCCGGCACCACAACGCCCGCCCCGTGCACTCTCTCGACGAGATGCTGCTGCTCCACGACCGTTTCCCCGACGAAATACGGTTCTACACGGCCAGCGTGGAAGGCCGCGTGGAGGCCGGAGTGGTGGTGTACCGCTGCGGAACGGTAGCCCATGCGCAATACACGGCAGCCGGCCCCACGGCACGGCGCATGCGCCTTCTGCCTGCGCTATACGCCTACATCATGGACAACGACTGCGACGGAATGGAGTGGTTCGACATCGGCACGTCCTGCGAACAGGGCGGCCATTATCTCAACGAGGGCCTCGACGCGCAGAAAGCGGGTCTCGGCGGCCGCTGCACAGTCTACACCTCCTACAGAATGCAACTCTGAGCTGCGCAGCACTATCACGTATTAAAACGCAGCCACGCAACTCCGGCTTTCTTATGGAACATATACCGCTACGCCCTTACACCGCCACAAGTAGGAGGATGCCGCGCCATCACGAATGCATGAGAGAATGGCGAGGCGAGCATGACTGGCAGACGCATTATGTGTTAGAGCCGCCGCTATGCGGCTCGACGCGGGGGATGAC
>ERZ777305.1073-NODE-1073-length-37046-cov-7.115650_pt1 | contig 37046 bp, 46 predicted proteins | sample MGYA00374965_ERZ777305 | MGnify/ENA primary metagenome ERZ777305 (study PRJEB29328, sample SAMD00013331) | mouse gut metagenome | study: EMG produced TPA metagenomics assembly of the Metagenome analysis of fecal microbiota from mouse which was promoted... | reverse complement strand
GCTGCGACGCGGCGGGATAATCCGACCTCCCGCAAGAGGTCGTCCATCCGGCAATCCCCATCGGCGTGATCGGATACAGCAGGAACGCCGTCCATCGATGCGTGTAAGTCCGCCTCAGGTCGGCGGTCATCCAATGGGCGATGTAATCGAGGATAAAGACGATGACGGTGAAGAGGTCGAAATAGTAAAACACCGGATACTGTTGCCGAAAGAACAGAGGAAACAAGCTAAGACAGATACAAACGGACATAAATATGTCGTATCCATAACTGAGCCCGCTGTGCCCCTCGCTCTTCTCTACGATCCGGTATATCCGACAGCGAGATTCGGTCATACTTTGCATGAAACGCCCGACCTATTTATTCCCCGCCGTTGGTCGTCCCTTCGTAATAATCGACAGCCGCACAGATAGGTTCCGCCAAAGTATAAATCTCGTCCAGGCTGTTGATCAAATGTCGAGTCTCATTCTTCTCCGCATCGAATGTGCCGACGTATTTATTGCTCCGATTGAACCACAATCGACAAATCGGTTTCCGGTTGTTGTCATCCAGCAGAACCCCGAAATACGATTTCGTATCCCGTCCGACAACGCGATTCAAAGATACTTTTTGCGCCAGAATAGACTTAACGATATAATAACCCTGCAATTCTTCCGCAGTAGTTACGATACCGTTGTCGGAATCTTCGCAATGTTCTGCCTCCGGTTCCGGTTTTTCCGCTGAAGAGGTGGTCGAAACTTGAACATCATTATTTAAAGCGGCTTTCAACCGTTCATTAATAATATCATTTTTCCACTGCGAGGCGGCACGCTTCATCAAGCCGGTAAACTGCTCCATTGCCCGCTCTTTCATCTGGCCGCTATACACCTGCCGAGCGAAAAACTTCACAAATTCCGGCGTCGGATTACTCATCTCGGAAGCGATCAGCCGTTTCAACTCATTCGTATATTTGAGTTCGCTTGCCGTATTCATGATGTTATCCACATCGAAATACGACTTATGGAACTTGCGCAACTCCTCGATCTGTGTGTCCCGCAATTCCAACAAATTGACCTCCAAGAACGGTTTTTCATCCATCACATTCTCTTTCTCCAGATCGGTATAGAATCGATAGATGATACCATTGGTCAACACACCGAATTTGGCCGGCGAAACGGTGAAGTACCGCAACAATTGATTATCGTGCAGGCTAAGATCCTGCAAGCAATGCTTGCACTCGATAAGAATGACAGGCTTCCCGTCCTGCATAATGGCATAATCGATCTTCTCCCCTTTCTTGGTGCCTATGTCGCAGATGAACTCGGGAACGACTTCGGTCGGATTGAAAACGTCGTAACCCAACGCATTGATAAACGGCATAATAAAAGCGTTTTTTGTCGCCTCTTCCGTCAGAACGTTATCTTTCATCTTTTCGATGCGTTCCACCAACTGCCGTATAATGTCTTGAAAATCCATGTGAAAAATTTTAGTAGATATTTCTAATTGTTAAAGCGCGCTTTTCTTGAATGTCCGAAATGCGGCATGCCGTTGAGGTGTCGAGGCTATCCGCGTGCCGCCGTCGGTGCAACACCCGGCACACCCGCCACATCCCCCTTTTGCGCCAATTGTTGAGTCAATGCAGCAATCGTATTGGCATTCTGCTCGATCGTGCGCTGTTGCGACTCGATCACCGTCCACAATTTTACGTCATTTTTTGCAATACTCAAACTATCTTCTTTCAACATCTCCCCTTTTCCGGTCAAAAGCCATTCGGCTGAAATGTCATCATATGTTTCAATTATCCTCCTAAGGGTATCGTAACTCGGTTCTCGATCTTTCAAATATTTCCCAAAAACCTGAGATGACACCCCGATATTCAAAGCGAATGCACGTGAGCTAATTCCCTTTAATTCAACCAATTGTTTTAATCGTTCTGCTATCACGGTGAAAATATTGAATCATTTATTTGTTTATTTGAAACAAATGTTTCATCTTTGCCCTTGCAATCACAGTTGCAATAACAAATGTAACAAATAAACGGAGCCGACTCAATGTAGCGGTCGTGCAATCCGAACAAATTTGGTTAAAACACACAACGATGACACTGCAAGAATTTTCCGAAAGAACAGGACTGACGCCGACAGCTGAAGAGTACGGATTGATTGAAAACATGTACATGGCTGCTGGCGATATGGACAAAGACACTTTCTGTCGCGACTATAAAAAACACGCAGGAAGTATGATTCTCGCCGAACTTTTAAGGCAGGTCCAGATTCGAGAAAAACAACTGGCAGAGCGAAAAGAAGAACTGAAAGAGTGTAGAGTCAAAAGTAGCAAAATAGCTTTTCTGCTGGTTGAACAATCAAGTATGTATCCCGAATTGAAACTGTGCAACCTGGCTGCAGAAATGGTGGGATACAAAGAAGTCGTACGATATAAGATTGAGCGAGGGTTGCCTCTGGAGGAAGCCGACAAGGAGTACATCATCGACAAGTTGAAATAAAGCCGACTTTCCCGCCGCGGCACAAGGCCGCCGCCCGGAGCGAGACAGGGGCGGGAACAACGAACAATAGAGAACACAAAGAATCCATACCCATGGTGGAAATAGTCAAAAGAGTCGATTTGATCGCCACGTTCGACAACCTCAAAAAGGCCGGCGATACGGTTGAAATCCGACTTTCGGATGCCACCGAATCGAACGTGCGGTCGGCGGCGTCTCGGTACTCGCAACGCAAGAAAGTTCGGTTGGTCGTCGCCGCGACGCTGGGGGCCGATAGTATCAAAGTAATGCGCGATTCATAAACAGGGCAGCCATGAAAATCGAAGAATTGATAAGCAGCGGGGCCAACATCACCCTGGCGATTTCGCCAGCGGATTTGAAAGAGTTCGCCCAAAGCGTCGCCGATGCCACACGCCACCAGATCGAGCGGGAAATCGCCGACGGAAAGACGGAAACCCTGTACACGATCGAATACGTGGCGGAAAAGCTGTCGGTGAATCGCAGCACGCTTTGGCGGTGGGACAAAAACGGCTACTTGAAAGTCATCGAGATCGGCGGACAACGGCGGTACCGAAAGTCGGACATCGACCGGATTTTGAACGCCAAAAACGAGGCCCAATAAACAAAAGAAATGATGGAAGGTTGGATCAAATCATATAGGGCGATACTCGATAATCCGATAGTCTGCAAAGACGCGGACCATTACGCCGTATGGGGCTATCTGCTGCATAACGCCGCGCATACGCCTACGGACGCTATGTTCAACGGCAAGCGAATTACCCTGCAACCGGGGCAGTTGATTACCGGGCGGCGGAAAATCGCCGAAATGTTCCGGATAGACGAGAGTAAGGTGCGCCGGATTCTGAAACTCTTTGAGAGTGAACAACAGATTGAACAACGACCGACCAACACAAGCACCTTAATTTCAGTCTGCAACTGGGCGATCTACCAAGGAGCCGACCAGCCGAATGACCAGCCAATGGCCAACGGATGCACAACGAATGACCAGCCAACGGCCAACCGTCGCCCAACCGATGACCAACGACCGACCATCGAGCGCACAACGACTGACCGGCAAGTGACCACTATACAAGAATGTAAGAATGAAAAGAATATAGAATGTAAGAATATCACACACACAGATTTTTCCACAGAACGTAAGAAAAAATCGCGCGCGACGGAAATTTTGAGCTGGATCGAAGCGAACTATCCGACCGTGCAGCGAATGGCCGACCCGCTGACCGAGCAGCAGGCCGAATGGCTGGCTGGGAAATACGCCGACGAGGATATACGGCGGATTGTGATGGCCATGGACAACAAGGGGGCGACCAAGAACAAGTCGGCTTACTCCACCTTCGTTGCCTTTGCCGGTCGGGATGCGATTCTACGTGAGCGCAAAGAGGCCACAGCGGGGAAGCAGTACACGTACAGCGAGGTTTGCGACCTGGTATCCACGGGGCGGTATTCGATGGACGATTTCGGACCGGTGGCGACGACCCCGAACGGCAAAAAGCTATTCACCCGTCGACAAGACATCTCCCCCAATGCGTAATGCCATGGAAATACTCGACATCATCCGCCGCATCGTCGCCCGAAAACGAGCGGCCCGACAGGAACCGGTTTTCGCTCTGTGGCGGGAAATCTGGCAGGAATATGTGGCCGACGGAGGGACCGAAGGTATCGACGAGCAATTGGCGGCACTCGAAGAGGAAAGGGCGATAGTCTCGCACCGTACGGTAACGGACATGTCTTTTGAACCGATCGAAGATGAAGAGGAACAACCGGAAGAGCAGCCAAACGATGACTGTTGAGGAGCTTCGGGCGATGTGGTCAAACGGAAGTCCGAATGGCAATCGGAAGATCCGGAATGCCACCCGAATCGAACGGAACGGGGTTGTTTTCGCCAGCAAGGTCGAACGCTTCATGTACGATCTGCTGACCCTGCACGGAATCGGTTTCGAGTTTCAGAAACGATACGTCTTGCAAGAGGGGTTCCGGTACAATGGCGAAACAGTACGACCCATAACATACACCACAGACTTTTGGTTGCCGGATCACGACATGGTGATCGACACCAAAGGCCACAAGACGCAACAAGGTACGTTACGCATCAAACTCTTAAAACGGCAATTCGCCGAAGCGGGCATGACAACCCGAATCGAGCTGCCGCGAAACCCGGACGAATGCAGTGCCCTTGTCGGGCGATTGATAGACGAAAAACATTGAGGCCATGAAAACCTATTCGGATTTTTTGAACGGCAAGATCAATTTGGCCGTACAGAGCGGATTTGAGGTTGAGGAGGCGGAATTATCCCCGATCCTCAAACCGCACCAGCGCGAAGCGGTCAAGTGGGCCGTTCGCGGCGGTTGCCGCGCCCTGTTCGAGAGCTTCGGACTTGGCAAGACGCTCCAGCAGCTGGAGATCTGCCGAATCATCACCGCCCGGGAGGGAGGGCGCGCGCTGATCGTCTGCCCGCTCGGCGTCAAGCAGGAGTTTACGCAGGACGCCCGGAATCTGCTTGGGCTGACGGTCGAGTACGTCCGCACGCGGGCCGAATCGCTGGCCAGCACCGCCACCGTACAGATCACCAACTACGAGCGGATGCGAGACGGGGATATAAACCCAAACGACTATACGGTCGTTTGCCTGGACGAAGCATCGGTATTGCGGTCGTTCGGCTCGAAGACCTACCAAACTTTCCTGCCAAAGTTCCGCGACGTCAAATATCGGTTCGTCTGCACGGCCACTCCGTCGCCGAACAAATACAAAGAGCTGATCCATTACGCCGGTTTCCTCGGCATCATGGACACCGGCCAGGCTCTGACACGCTTTTTCCAGCGCGACAGTACCAAGGCCAACAACCTGACCCTCTATCCGCACAAGGAGCGTGAATTTTGGCTGTGGTTGTCTTCGTGGGCACTGTTCATCACCAAGCCGTCCGACCTGGGTTTCGACGACGCGGGGTACGACCTGCCGGAGATGCGGGTAATCTACCATGAAGTTGCAGTCGATCACGATGCGGGCTTGGTGGACAAGTTCGGCCAAAGCCAGCTGTTCCGCGATGCGGCGTTGGGTCTCAAAGAGGCGGCACGCGAGAAGCGCGACAGCATGGCGGCCCGGATCGCCAAGACTCGGGAGATCATCGAGGCCGATCCGGAAAGTCATTACGTGATTTGGCACGATCTCGAAGCCGAACGGCATGCACTCAAAGCGGCCATCCCGGAAATCATGGAGGTGTACGGCTCGCAGGATCTCGACCAGCGAGAACAGCGGATCGTCGATTTTTCGCACGGTCGGATCAAATATTTGGCCACCAAGCCCAGCATTAGCGGCCAAGGGTGCAACTTTCAGCGACATTGCCACAAGGCGATCTTCACGGGGATCGGTTACGAGTTCAACGATTTTATCCAGGCCGTCCACCGGGTGTATCGTTTTCTGCAAACCGAGCAGGTCGAAATACACATCATCTATGCCGAAAGCGAGGGCGAAATCCTCAAAGCCTTGCAGAAGAAATGGAAACAGCACGACTATTTGGTCGAGCAGATGACGCGAATTATTCGGGAAAACGGATTGAACACCACCAATATTTACGAAAAAATGCAACGTTCCATCGGCGTCGAACGACGCGAAGAGGCCGGCCGCTACTATCGGGCCATCCACAACGACACGACGATCGAAACGGCCCGGATGGCCGACAACTCGGTCGCACTGATCCACACCTCTATCCCATTCAGCAACCATTACGAATATACGCCCAGTTACAACGATTTCGGCCACAACGAGAACAACGCCAAGTTCTTCGAGCAGATGGATTACCTGACTCCGGAACTGTTGCGGGTGCTCCAGCCGGGGCGAATCGCGGCGGTTCATGTCAAGGACCGGGTATTGTTCGGCAACGCCACAGGTACCGGGATGCCGACCATCGATCCGTTCCATTCGGAGTGCATTTCGCACTACCTCAAACACGGGTTTCACATGGTGGGGATGATTACGGTGGTTACGGACGTGGTGCGGGAGAATAACCAGACTTACCGCCTCGGATGGTCGGAACAGTGCAAGGACGGATCGAAAATGGGGGTGGGGTGTCCGGAATATATCTTGTTGTTCCGCAAGCGGCCAACGGATGGAAGTAAAGCCTATGCGGATATTCCGGTGCGCAAGTCGAAGGAGGAATACACCCGGGCGCAATGGCAGATCGACGCGCACGCATTTTGGAACAGTTCGGGCAACCGGCTCCTGTCGGCAGATGAGTTCGCGGCTATGGATGTGGACAAAGCGCGCCGATTCTTTCGCCTCCAATCCCGGGAACTGGTATACGACTATGCGGCCCACGTGGAGTTGGCCAAGCGAATGGACACGGCAGGACGATTGCCGGCGACGTTCATGGCGGTGGACCCGATCAGCAAATCGGAATGGGTATGGGATGATGTTGTCCGGATGCGGACGCTCAACAGCCGACAGAAGCAAAAGAGACTCCAAAACCACATCTGTCCGCTTCAGTTGGACATCGTGGAACGAATCATCAACCGGTACAGCAACCCGGGCGAGGTGGTCTACGATCCGTTTGGCGGAATCGGCACGGTACCGTACACGGCTGTCAAGATGGGGCGTTTCGGCCTCTCTACGGAGCTGAACCCGGATTATTGGCGGGATTCATTGGTTTATCTCCGGGAGGCGGAACAAAATCGAAATGCCCCCACACTTTTCGACATGATTCAACCGGCATGACCATGAATCCGCCCAAACCACACTGCAAAAGAATGCGGATTTTAAGTCTATTCGACGGCATGAGCTGCGGGCAGATCGCCCTGCGGGAACTCGGTGTGGAGCCGGAGGTCTATTACGCTTCCGAAATCGACCCGCACGCGATTCGGCAGACACAGCACAATTTCCCCGCAACCGTGCAACTCGGCGACGTGGAGCGGTGGCGAGAATGGGCGATCGACTGGGCGGGAATCGACCTCGTGTTGGCCGGGTCGCCTTGTCAGGGATTCAGTTTCGCCGGTAAGCAACTGGCGTTCGACGATCCCCGCAGCCGGTTGTTCTTCGTTTTCGTCGATATTCTGGACCACGTCCGGCAGCATAACCCCGAAGTCCGCTTTTTGCTCGAAAACGTCAATATGAAGCGGGAATACCTGCGGGTGATTTCGGAACACGTCGGCGTGTTTCCTGTCCGGATCAACTCGTCGCTCGTCAGCGCGCAGAACCGCGACCGCTGGTACTGGACGGACATCAAGACGCGGCGGGAGGGGCTGTTCGGAGAACTGCACAGCGACATCCCGCAACCGGAAGACCGGGGGATTGTGCTGGCTGACATCCTCGAAACGGAGGTGTCGGACAAGTATAACGTCAGCGAAAAGATGGCGCGCTATATCACCGATCCGAAACGTCTTGGAAGACATACGGACTTGAACGACGGAAGCAAAAAGGCGGTGTGTCTGACCGCAAAAGGCGTCGCCAGTTGGACGGGGACATTCCTGCTTCAACGTCCGCGGGGGTATAACAAAGGAGGGAAACGTGCGGGCAAAGTTCCGACCCTGTCGGCTCACGGGTGGGAACGGAATAACCTGCTTTGCGTGAGTTCCAACCAAGCACACGCCACGGTATCGGTCAATAAAAGCACGCCGATTCTGGCTTCTGCCGGAATGGGCGGCGGCCATATTCCGATGGTTGTCCAACTGAATCCCAGCCGGGAGTTCGGAGGTCAGCCCCGACAACACAATCGAATTTACGATCCGGTGGGCAAGAGTCCTGCTATACAGGCCGGGATGAAACGAGGAGGAAGTATGATTGCATTGTCAGAAACCGTCCGCCGTCTGACACCGACCGAATGCGCCCGGTTGCAGACGATTCCGGCGTGGTATGAATGGGTGGTCAGCGACTCGCAAATTTACCGGTTGTTGGGCAACGGTTGGACGGTGGAGGTCATCAAATGGATTTTGGAGCATTGGGACGACCTGTGGGAGTTAGATGTGAATTATTTATTTGAGCGTAATGGAAAATGAAAATCGGATTGATCGACATAGATGGACACCATTTCCCGAATCTCGCTTTGATGAAGTTGTCGTCGTGGCACAAGGCGCAGGGCGATACGGTCGAATGGGCGCAGGAGTTCGGACATTACGACGTGTTGTACAAATCGAAAGTCTTCACCTTCTCGACCGAACGTACATTTTTGGTTTCCGCCGACCGGGTTGTCCGGGGCGGAACCGGGTACCGGGATTACGACACCACGCTGCCGGACGAGATCGAGCATAGCTGCCCGGATTATTCGTTGTATACCGATTTTCGAGCTGCGTATGGCTTTCTGACGCGCGGATGCCCGAACCGCTGCCCGTGGTGCGTGGTTCCGCGAAAAGAGGGCGCAATACGTCCACACGCCGAGTTATCGGAGTTTATCGCCGATCGCAAGCAGGCTATACTGCTCGATAACAATGTGCTGGCCTCGGATTTCGGGCTGTCGCAGATTGAAGAGATCGTTCGGCAGGGTATCCGTGTGGATTTCAACCAAGGATTGGATGCCCGGATAATTGCCAAGAACCCCGATATTGCCCGGTTGCTGGCACGAGTGAAATGGATACAATACATCCGAATGGCTTACGACCATGCGGCGAACGAGGAACCGGTTATGCACGCCATCGAGAACCTCAAAGCAGCCGGGGTGAAACCTTACCGAATGTGGTTTTACGTGCTGGTCAAAGACGTTCCGGACGCGATGCGCCGGGTGGAACAGTTGCGGGCTGCCGGGGCTATTCCGTTCGCCCAGCCCTACCGGGATTTCGAGAACAATACCCGGCCAACACAATTCCAACGCGATTTCGCGCATTGGGTGAACAAAAAAGAGTTGTTCAACTCAATCGAGTTCCAAGCGTTCGAGCCGCGAAAGGGATTCAAATGCTCGCAATATTTCCAGTAATGACTACCAAGACTTTACAACGAAAGATAGACCACTCGATCGATCTTTTGCGGCGAGCAGAACCGTTAGCCTTGCGGATGCACCCAGACGGGTTTCATTTGGCATTCAGCGGTGGCAAAGATTCGCAGGTGCTGTATCACATTGCGCAAATGGCTGGGGTGAAGTTCAAAGCCCACATGCAGGTAACCACGATCGATCCGCCGGAGTTGATGGCTTTTGTCCGAAATAACTATCCCGAAGTGGAGTTGCACCGTCCGCCGCTCAACTTCTACCAGCTTCTCGAAAAGAAATCTATACTGCCGACACGAAAGGTGCGCTGGTGCTGCGAGAAACTCAAAGAACATGCAGGAAAAGATAAGGTGACTTTGACCGGTGTGAGAGCGGCGGAAAGCACAAGAAGGGCGTCGAGGGCCGAGGTGGAAAGGGCGAATGCCAACAAAGCTCGAAGGAAGCAATACGATGACCCGGATGTGCTTTTCGGCGCAACGGATGAAATGTTACACCAGTGCGTGAAAGGTTCTGACCGAATTGTTATCTCGCCGTTGTTTCGATGGACAGATTATGATGTATGGAATTTCATACGAAGTAATGGCATTGAATACTGCAAGCTGTATGACGAAGGGTGTCACCGAATCGGTTGCATTTTTTGCCCGATGGCCTCGACGAGGGAAAAGCAAGCACAACGAATCCGCTATCCTGGTTTCGAGCGAGCATTCAAGAAAAGTATTCAACGAATAATTGAAAACAACGGATACGGGAATCGACATAATGCAACTGCCGACGAAGTGTTCGACTGGTATTTGTCTAACGAACCAATGAATACATATTTCGGGATGCTCCGGAACCAAACCAAACTTGAGCTATGATTACACGCGCCCGCTTCACGCATTATGGCCGATTGCAGCTGCTCCGGCAGCAGCAGTTGAGCCGGAAGCCCTCGTCGATCTCCGACGACGAGCAGCGGCAGGCACATCACGCGGTCGACATGCTGCTTTTCGTGCAGTGCCTGCTGTTTGCCGTTGGCGACCTCACCCGCGCGCTCCGGGAGGCCGGGATGTTACGCCACGCCGCCAAACAGACCATGAACCGCATGGACGCCCTCACGGCGGAGGTCAGCGAGGCAGCCTACCGGGTCTTCACCCACCGCACCAATCTCGGGCGGCCCTACGTTGACCGGTGCGAAGCGGCCTACCGGATCATAGACGAGTCTGTCGAGGGGGTGTCCGGCCCGCTGGCTGTGTCGAAGTACAAGAGCATCGCACAGGCCTTGGCGGAGCTGATCGCGGAGTACAACGACCGGCTTTGCCCCCACTTCCGTTTCGACGCGGCGGACAGGCTACGGGGAATCCCGACGCTGCTCCGGCACGTCGCCGCCGAGACCAACCCGCTGGCCGCGACCATCATCCGAACCAATGTAACGGCCCGAAACCTCCAAATCGAAATCAAAGACTAAAATGAAAATCAACAAGAACTGGCAACCGAAAGAGTTCCGAACCGGGATCATCAACCCGGAGACAGGGAAAGAATGGATCTTGTCGGACTACTACGAGGACGAGACAGGCAACCGGTATTTCACCCACGAGGAGGCGATGAAGATTTGGGACAGCCTGCCGGACTGGGGACCGTGCACCAACGAGTTTCACAAAGTATTGGGTATAGTGTTATGGGATTACGATAGAGATGTTTGGACCCAAAACGCGCTCGACACAGGGTTGAACGGTTTCGAGTACATAACTCAGAAGCTCGGGTATGAGCTGGGGGGATTCCACCCTAAAGACAATGACGTTCTGTTGAACGTCGGCTACTGCGGGGACAGTTGGTCATCTGCAATGAGCGGCATTTACAGCCAGTGCTTGTATTTCAGTCCGGAGAATCTCAAACCAAGCAACATAAGCCTACCTGCGCATGGTCTTCAGGTGCGTTGCCTCAAGGAGGAACCTACAAGGAAATATCTATATCGCGAATCACGTCACATACACGAATATTGCAAGGGGTGTCGCACTTATCTTTTGCGAGACTGGACCAGTGGCAAGTATGATTGCCGGTTTGCGGATGTCTGTAACGAACGGAAACGGTATCTTGCCTTCGTAAACGATTGCCAGGTTAAGGCGGTTGAGGCGTTCAAACGGATGTGTCCGTTCCAGGACGGAAGATGTCGGCCAAACTGCGAAGGTTGCGCCCGCCTGAATCAATTTATACAGAAACTGAACGAATAATGAAAATCGGTACCAAAAGCCTCCTGTTCGGGGCACACTGCATATTCATTCACCCCCTGTTGGTGGCCGCGGCATGGTGGCGGCTCTATGGATTTCCGACTGATCCGCGCCTGTGGGTGGCTTTCATCGTCCACGATTGGGGATATTGGGGAAAACCCAATATGGACGGTCCGGAGGGTGAAACGCACGTTGAGGCCGGCGCGCGGATCATGACCCGTTTGTTCGGTCCGGCATGGGGCAATTTCACCCGCTACCATTCCCGGTATTATGCCCGCAAAGACGGTGTCGCGCCGTCGCGGCTCTGTTATGCCGACAAACTATCGCTATGCTTTGAATGGAATTGGTGCTATCTGTTGCGCGTGTGCCTGACCGGTGAAATCCGGGAATACCGGGCGCACGCCGAACGAGGCGGAAAGTATGCGAAAGATTCGTACCTGAGCGGCGCAAGTACCAGCCGCCAGGAATGGTTGCGAACGGTCAAACGGTTTATGCTGCGGTATGTGGCTGCTAATTACTAACCCTATCCAACTGAACAGCTATGCAAGAACCGACACCGAACGAACTGGCACAACAGATCACCCGCCGGGCCAACGCCCTCGGAATCTCCATCGCCAGCCTATGCCGCAAAGCAGGTGTTTCGCGCCGCTGGTTTGAATTTCTTAAGAAACGCACCCCCCGCGCCGTCGAAGCCTACATCAAGATCGAACAGCAATTGACGGCCCTGGAGCAGGAACAAACAGCAGGTCAAAAAGCTAATCAATGAAGATCGAATTTACCCAAGAGAAACGGGGCGAGGTCGAACGCATCCAACATGAATTTCGCAACCGATTGTCCCAGAATGAAATTCTCCGGTTAACGTCGCAGGCTATTAACGGCGTTTTATCGAGGTCTATATCGCGGATTACCAAGAATATTAAGGCCGAATACAACATCACGCAAAAATACTTGGCCCGTACGGCTAAAGTATCGCCCCGATCCAGCCCTAAAAAATTGTGGGGAGCCGTCTCGATCAACGAGAACCGGTTGCCGGTCATTGCATTCAAGCCCAAACAATCGGGATCTTCTATCTCTGTCGCTTTCCATAAAGGAAAAACGACATACATACGAGATGCGTTCATTGCCACTGTCCCAGCAGGCAAGAAAGGAGAAGAGACCAGCGAACACACCGGAGTGTTCAGCCGAGGAAAATATATCAAACGAAAGGGTTTCTACCATTATACGAAAGCGGAGCGGCGTAAGGGCGGGATCGGTCGTACAAAGAACAACAAAGTGAGGATTACCCAGCGTATGGGACCATCTGTTTTCTCAATGAGTGTGAACAAAAAGATTGCCCAGGACGTCCAACAGTTTATGGGGAACGAAGTAACCGCACGAGTTCGAGGGATATTGACCAAACGCATCAATGACCTCACAGCGCAGCGGTAGTAGGTTCTTTCCGGCTACCCGCATCGGGGGTAGTCGGCACCGCGGTTTTCGGTTAGTTAGCGGGAAAAATTATCATAGGAAGTAGGAAGCGTTCGGGGGATGAAAAAGAAAGCACCCAAAGGGTGGGTTAAAATATCGGATTTCGAGGAGCTGACCGGCATTAGTTCAAAAACCATTGCCGCAGCCATCAAACGCGGTTATATTCCGGACCAAGTCGCAGATCGCGTGGGGACAGGAGCCACATCGCCGTACTTCCTCGACCCGCAACAGGCGGCCAAGAGCTGGTACGGCTCACTGAATGCCGCACACCCGGCGTCGCGTAAAATCCGCCAGATGTTGGCCGACTATATCAAGACGTTCGACAGTACTTTTATTGCCCCCGAGAAAAAGCACGTCGAGAACCCGGCGGCGTTAGCCTTGACCTATGAAGATGCCCAGTTACAAGAGAAGATCGCCAAAGCGCGTTTGGCCGAGTTGGAGTTGGCGGAGAAAGAAGGGTCGCTTGTTGCGAAAGCGACCATAGATGCCGAACTATTTGCCGCGGCGCAAGAGATCCGAAATGCCCTGCTGGTGATCCCGGACCGGATTGTGGACCAGGTGATAGCGGAAGCCGCGAACCGGAACAAAGCACATAGTATCATCTACAATGCCATTGCGGACGAGCTGGAGAAGTTGGCCGACATCGGCGCGCGACTTGAAAAATGAACGAATACACGAGCATAGGCCGGTTCTTCGAGGGGTTACGTCCGGTCCCGCGCATCTCGGTAGCGGAATGGGCCGACCGGTATCGATACCTCTCCCCGGTGTCGTCGGCAGAACCGGGCCGGTATCGCACCGACCGGACTCCGTACCTGCGGCGAATCATGGAGTGTCTGAGCGTCCATGAACCGTACAAGAAAATAGTCTTCATGAAGGGAGCACAGGTCGGAGCCACCGAAAGCGGCACAAACTTCATCGGCTATGTCATGCACATATCACCGGCCCCGGCCATGTTCGTTCAGCCCACGGAAGAGATGGTCAAACGGTTGTCACAAGGCCGTATCGACCCTCTGATCGAAATGTGCCCGGAGGTCAAAGCGCGGGTGGCGGTGAACAAGAGCCGGGACAGCAAAAACACCATCATGCAAAAGAGTTTCGACGGTGGTGTTTTGCTGTTCGCCGGTGCGAATAGTGCCGCCGGGTTGCGGTCCGTGCCGATTCGCTTCCTGATCCTGGATGAGGTCGATGCGTACCCGAAAGATTTGGATGACGAGGGGTCGCCGATTGAACTGGCCATCGCCCGTACCCGCACGTTCCCGAACAAAAAGATTTACATCGTCAGCACGCCGACCATTAGCGGACTGTCTGTCATCGAAAGCGAGTTCCTGGAAACAGATCAAAACTACTACCATGTCCCGTGTCCGTATTGCGGCGGGATGCAGCCGCTGACCTTCTCGCAGTTGAAGTGGGATGAGGGTCGCCCGGAAACCGCAAAGTATGAGTGTATCCATTGCGGCGCGCGGATGGAAGAGCGGCACAAGGTCGAGATGTTCGCGCACGGCGAATGGGTGGCCAGCAAACCAGAGAAATCCAATCCGGACACTATCGGCTTCCACCTCAATTCTCTGTATTCGCCGTTCGGCTGGCAGTCGTGGGGCGAGATCGCTGCCGACTTCGTCAAGGCGAAAGATAACCAATCCCGGCTGAAAGTGTTTGTCAATACGACCCTCGGTGAAACGTGGGCGGAGCGGGGCGAGGCGCCGCCGTTCAAGAATCTGTACAACCGGCGGGAAAGCTACCGGACGAACAGCGTTCCGGACGATGTTTGTTTCATCACGGCGGGCGTGGACGTCCAGCGCGACCGGCTGGAGTTGGAGATTGTGGGCTGGTGTGCCGACAAACGGTCCTACTCCATTGATTACCGCGTGATCGACGGCGATACGGCGGGTAAGAAAGTATGGGACGAGTTGGCCGAAGTGGTGGGCGAACGGTGGGTGCGTCGAGACGGTGCGGAACTGCCGCTGCAACTGATGGCCGTGGACAGCGGGTACAACACGACGCACGTTTATACTTTTTGCCGTCGGTTCTCCGGTTCGCGCGTTATTCCGACCAAGGGACAGGACGGGCAGAAAATGGCGGTCATGCCGCCCAAATCCGTCGACGTGACCAAAGCCGGGAAGCGAGTCGGAAAAACGAAACTTTGGAACATCGGGGTATCGCTCCTCAAAGGCGAATTGTATTCGGATTTGCGACTCGAAAAAGACAGCGACGGGAACCCGCCGCCGGGTTATTGCCATTTCCCGGAGTACGACGAACACTATTTCCGCGGCCTGACCGCCGAAGAACAGGTCGTCAAGATCGTGCGCGGCTATCGCCACACCGTATGGGTCAAGAAATACGAGCGCAACGAACCGTTGGACTGCCGGATATACGCGCGTGCCGCGGCAACGATTCTCGGCCTGGATCGTTTGCCTCCCGAAAAGCTGGCCGCCTTGGGCGGATTAGCCGCCAAGTCGGAACCGAGCAAATCGGTCAAGCCCAAAGGCGAACGAAAACGACGCCGCAGCAGTTTTTGGGATAGATAAAACTTTCCATATTTTTCCGTTTCTTGGAAAGTTCTTTCCACGTTTTCGCAAGTTGATTGTTAGATACTTGCGAGGTCTCTACATTAGCGTCAAATCATGCGCTAATGGCATTCACTGTCGAACAATACGAAACACTCAAAAGGGCCATAGTTAGCGGCGTCCAATCCGTCACGTACGGAGACAAGACCGTTAACTATCGCTCTATTGCCGACATGAAAGAAGCCTTGCGGATCATGGAGGCGGAATTGTTTCCGGAACGCACGACGCACCGGCGGCGGTACGCAATTGTCGATCGTGGTTATTTCCCCAAAAAATGAAAGTCTTTGGGTTGGACATAAAACGGAGTCGGCCCAAGCGACGCGCGTATGAGGCCGCCGATAAAAGCCGCCGAGGCAAGTCCTTCCGACTGGCCGGTTCGACCGGAGCCAATCGCGAGATTTCGGGAGCGTTGGTAACGCTGCGGGACCGGTCGCGGCACTTGGTGCGAAACAACGGATGGTCCAAACGCGCCATCGAAGTCATTGCCCGCCACACCATCGGTGAGGGTATCCAGCCCGCACCGATTGGTGATCTGGACAAAATACGCCACATCAAAGACATCTGGCACGACTGGGCGGAAAGCACGGCTTGCGACTGGTACGGCAAATTGAATTTCTACGGGTTGCAGGAACTGGCCATGCGAACCATTGCCGAAGGGGGCGACGTGCTGATCGTGCGTCGATGGGTGATGCCGGATGAAGATTGCCCGCTCCCGATCAAACTCCAAATCCTGGAGGGCGACCAACTGGACCATACACGGGACGGGATTAACGACCGGGGGATTGTGCGCCTGGGCGTACAATACAACCGGGAGGGCCAAGTGCTTGGGTATTGGGTTTTCGATTACCATCCCGGCGACGGCGTCTTTTTCGGCACCCGCTGCGAAAGTCAATTCGTGGAGAAAGCGGACGTGGCACATGCTTTCGAGATTCTTAGGCCCGGACAGTGCCGGGGCGTTCCGTTCGGGGTGGCCGCTTTCATGAAAACGGGGGATTTCAGCGATTACGAAGATGCCCAGTTGGTCAAACAGAAGATCGCCGCTTGTTTCGCCGCGTTCGTGCTGGGGTCGGAAGATACGGACACCGAGCCTTACGAGGCTTTGGAACCGGGGATCATCGAGCACTTGAGCGATGTCGAGAAGGTCGAATTTGCCAACCCTCCGGCTGTCGGCGATTACGACCCCTATTCCAGTCGCATATTACAGGGGATTGCCGCCGCGTACGGTATCACGTATGAGATGCTGACAATGGATTACAGCCGGGTCAATTTCACATCCGGTCGGATGGCCAAGATCGATGTAACCGCCAACTTCCGAAGCTGGCAATACAACATGATCGTACCGCAGTTGTGCGCGCCGGTTTGGAACTGGTTTTTGAAAGCCTGCCTAATCGCAGGCAAGATTACGAAACCTATTCGCGCCGATTGGACGGCCCCGCGCGTACAGCAGCTGGACCCGACCAAAGAGACGGACGCGCAAGTCAAACGGATCAAATCCGGGTTGGCCACGATTAGCGAAGTGATCCGCGAAATGGGGCGCGAACCGGACGAGTTTTTCAAAGAGTACCAGCAGGATGTCCAACGACTGCGGGAAATGGACATTACTGTAGATAGTCTGAATGTATTTGTAGATAATCCACCACAAAATGGCTAAGCAGAAAAGAACAGCATCCACCCAGTATGGCCGGGCACTCGTTCAACCGGCGTCGCTCGATACGGAAGCGCGGGAAGTCGACGTCGTATTTGCCACCGAAACCCCCGTGCCGCGGTTCGGCTGGGAGGAGGATTACGACGAGGTATTAGTTTGCGAGGCGGGGGCGATCCGGATGGAGCGCGCAAACCGTGGATTGCCGGTGATGGACTGTCATAATACCTGGTCTGTGTTCGCGCAACTCGGTCGAACGGTGAAAGTGTGGATCAACGAGAAGCGGGAATTGTGCGCCCGTATCAAATTCTCGCAGCGGGCGCAGGTGGCCGAACTGTTCCAAGACATCACGGACGGGATCGTAAAAGATATTTCGGTCGGTTACAACGTGTTCAAGTTCGAGCGCGTCGAACAGCCGGGCGGCAAAAATCCCATCTACCGGGCGATCGACTGGATGCCGACCGAACTATCCTTTGCCCCGGTACAGGCCGACATCAACAGTGAAATCCGAGGGACCCAGCGGACGCATACGGTCGAAATTATTTCCAACAAACAACAACCAACTATGAGTAAACGAGCAAAAAAACGCGGACAAACGACCCAATATGTCGTTACCGACGAGCCGGTCAAAGCGGGCGACATCATCACCGTGGACGGCGTGGACGGGGTCGCCCTGGCCGACGGTGAGGTCGGGGACGAAATCACCTTGTCTATCATCGAGCAACCGGCCCCGGCCAACGAAGAAGAGGAGGGGCGCGATGCTGGTACCGAAAGCGAGGAGGTCAAAAACGACGAAGAGGAAAGAGAGGAAGAAGGGGACGACGAAAACGACAGAGACGAAGACGATCCGAACGATGAAGAACAGCGCAAAGGTTCGCGCCGTCGGATGTCGGCCATCACGCGCGCAACCCGGGCCGCCGGGTTGCCGGATTCGTATGCCATCGAGCTGTTCCACAGCAAGAAGACAATCGACCAGTGCCGGGCGGCCGTGATCGAAAAGCTCGCTAAACGGAATCCCAAACCGAACGGAAGCCACGGGGCCAGCGTCGGTTTGGATGCCGGCACGAAAAAACGCGCGGCGGTGCAGAACGCCCTGTTGCACCGAATCTACCCGGCCAAATTCTCCCTCGATGCGGGTGCCCGTGAATATCGCGGGATGACGCTCGTTGAGCTGGGTAAAGAGCTGCTGGCCGAACAGGGAATCAACACCCGCGGGATGGACAAAATGGCCGTGGCCGATCGAGTCTTCAAACGGTCGCAAAGCACCGGAGATTTCCCGCTGCTGTTTGAAGGGGTCATCGATCGAATGTTACGCGAACCGTACGAGTTTGCACCGGAATACTGGGACAAGATCGCCCGTCAGACCAGCGTTTCCGATTTCCGCGAAAAAGGGTTGTACACGGTCGGCGGGGCCAACGGAATGAAAAAGGTGGCCGAAGGCGGCGAAATCAAATACACCACCCTGAAGGAAAGCAAATCGACCATCCGGGTGGAAAGTTACGCCGAAGGGATCATGTTCACCCGGCAGGCGTTCATCAACGACGATCTTTCGGCGTTCGATGTCATTCCGTCGAGTTTCGTACGGGATTGGGGGATTTTGCGGGGCGATATGGTGTGGGGGCTGATCGTTGACAATGCCAAGATGTCGGACGGTAAGGCGATGTTCTGTGCCGATCACGGGAACTTGCTTACCGGAACCGACAGCGCATTGAGCGAAGATAGCCTGGCCGCGGCAAAAGTGCTGTTGTCGAAACAAAAAGACCCGGCCGGAAAGATGATCCGGGTGGTACCGAAATATCTGATCGTACCGCCGGAACTGGAAACCACGGCCAAGAAGCTGGTAACGGCGACGACTCCGGCCAAGGTTTCGGACGTCAATGTGTTTGCCAACGAGTTCGACATCATTGTCGAACCGCGATTAACAGACTCGACGAGCTGGTACCTGGCGGCCGACCCGAACGCGGTGGATACGTTGTATTACGCCTACTTGGAGGGGAACGAAGCCTTGCGGGTCAACAGCGAGGAGGACTTCAATACCGACACCATGAAATATGCCGTTCGCGGCGATTTCGGTGCGTCGGCCATCGACCACCGCGGGATGGTCAAGGCGGCAGGAAAGTAGCCCCGGCCATCGTGGACGAAACGAGCGGGGAACAACTCCCCGCTCCATTTCACAACCTAACAACGAAAAAATATGAAAAATCTGATCGAAGAGGGTAAAACTATCGATTATACCCTGACGGAAGAGGCTGTAGCGAGCGGTGAAATCGTGGTTGTCGGCGATATGGCCGGCGTGGCTGTTACGGGCGGCAAAACCGGCGACACGATCGCCTTGGCCGTCGAGGGTGTGTACGAGCTGCCGAAAGGATCCGGCGCGCTGGCGCAAGGCAAAAAAGCGTATGTGAATGTCGCCGAAGAGACGGGCAAAACTATCGTCGGGACCGCCTCCGGGAATACGTTCGTCGGTTACGTATGGGCCGCCGCGGCTGCCGGCGACGCGACCGTTGCAGTAAAACTGAGCATCTGACATGAGTGATTTTGACGAACTGGCCGAACAGACGTTTTCGCAGATTTCCAACCTTCTCGGTGAGGACGCTGTTTGGCCGGCGTCAAAATCTAAAACGATACCGGGGCGGGTACTGTTCAAAAATCCGACCGAGCCGGTACAGATCGGCGACACCGAACGGTATGAATACCGGCCCAGTGCAGCGACGGCGGAATATTACACCGGGACGTTCGACGGGTTGCGACAGGTCGTCGATTCCGGCGGGGAAGCCTGTTTGATCATCCGTGGCGTAAAATATTCGGTGCAAAGCATCGAAACGAAATTCGACGGCAATACGCTCGTTGCCCGTCTGGAACCGGTAGACGAACCGCAAGCATGACTTACGAACAATACGAAGATGCGATTGTCGGCCTGTTGGCCATGCCGGGCGTTTCGGTTTCGGTCCTGCCGCACGAGGCGGCATTGGTCGAGATGCGTGCGACGGCCCGACCGCAGTTGTATGTCATTATCAACGGCAGCAATTTCGGCGAACCCGAAAACATGGGGATGACCGCCCAGCGGGAAACCCTGCAATGCGAAATCTTCATCCGGGCGAAAGCCCGTCGGGGACGGCTGGGCATATTCGACCTGTACGGCAAGATAAGCGAACGGTTATTGGGGCGCAAGTTGCCGGACGCCGTTACGCCCATCGTTTTCGGTCAGTTCGGATATGTGGCCGGGATACAGAACAACTGGCAATACGCCCTTACCTTTTCGTTCGACACCTACCGGTGCGAAGCCGACCCAGACGCGGCGGAAGTGGTCGGACGGATCAAACGAATAACGATTCAAACCAACGAACCATGAAATCATACGAAGTACTTGCGCCGGTCCTGGTATTCGGCCTACACGGCGAAAACGGCACCCAGGATTACATGCTGAAACGGGGCGACATCGTCGAGTTGCCGGAAGAGCACGTTGCCGTACGGGCCATGCTGGCCCGCAAACAGATCCGGATGGCAGAGGCCGCCAAACCGACGAAATCCAAAAAATAACAACCGCCGGAAACGGCACAAAAAAACACGACATGAGTAGCTTTCTGCACGGCATCGAACATCTGAATCTTGCCGCCGACTACACGCCCGTCAACGACGTAGTAACGGCGGTCATCGGGTTGGTAGGTACGGCCGACAAAGGGCCGGTGAATGAACTGACCTTGTGTATCTCCGAACAAGACGACGCCCAATTCGGCACCCGGGGAACGATTCCCGAGGCTTTGACCGCGATTCGCAAACAAAGCAGCGCACAAGGCAATGCCCTTGTATTGGTCATCAAAGTAAAGGCCGACACCGAAGAAATTACCCCCGCCGACATCATCGGCACGGTGGACGAGGTGGGCAACCGTACGGGGTTGAAACTGTTTGAAACGGCCCTCCCCCGATTCGGTTTCGAGCCGATGATTTACATCGCGCCGCGGTATTCGGCTCTTAGCGCAGTGGCCTCGGAACTGGTGAGGATTGCCAACAAGACCGAAGCGGTCGCCTACATCGACACCCCGGACGGTTATACCTTTTCCCAAGCCCTCGAATCCCGCGGCACGAGCGGCGAGTTTGCGCGGCTCGGCGAGGGGGCCAAACTGCTCTTTCCGCACTTTCTCGTAGCCAACCCCAATTACAACCCCGACGCGGAAGAGCCGGGGGATAAGTATTTGAACATTCCGATGTCGGCTTATGCCGCCGGTCTGCGGGCTAAGGTCGATTTGGAGGAGGGTTGGCACGTTTCGTCCTCCAACCACCAAATCGCAGGGGTTGAGGGGACGGATGTGGCACTGACTTTCGCCCTGGGCGATACGACGTGCGAAGCAAACTTGCTCAATGCCGCCGGGATCACCACCGCCGTCAATCTGTTCGGAAACGGCATTGTCGAATGGGGGAACTACACGGCCGGTTATCCGGGAAAAACCGATACGGAAGCTTTCGAGTGCGTACGCCGCACGCGGGCCATCATGAAACGCGCGATCGAACAGGCGTGTATCCCGTACATCGACAAGCCGTTCATTCAGGCGAACGTCGATGCGATCCGAAACACGATCAATCAATACCTGAACGGTCTGGTGGCACAAGGTAAGATCGTCGCCGGACAGTGTTACTACCGGGCCGAAAGCAATCCGGCCAGCGAATTGGCATTGGGACACCTGACGTTCGACATCGAGTTCACGCCGGCCCTGCCGATGCAGCGGCTGACCTTCCGGTACAAAATCGACCTGTCCAATCTTTCAACCATTGCATAACCATGAAAGTCAACAAAGTATTCGATGCGAATGTCTATCTGAACAATGCCAGCAAACACGGGCTGGCATCGGAAATCACGTGTCCCAACATTGCCGCCGTGATGGCCGATTACAAAGCGTTGGGGATGGTCGGGTCGGCCGAATTTTTCAACGGGTTCGACAAAATGGAGGCCTCGATCAAATGGACCTATCCGGACAACGAAGCGAAAAAGGCGTGTGCCAATTTCCTGAAGCCGGTGGATATTATGGTCCGGTCCAGCAAGGCCCAGTACGACACAGGCGGCATCACGGCCGAAACGCCGATCGTCATCTACATGAAAGGTTATCCGAAACAGCATCCGGGCGGCGGCTACAAGAAAGGTGAGGATACCGAGGTCGAAAGCACTTTTTCCATTCTCTACTACAAAGAAGAGGTCGATGGTGAAACCATCGTCGAACTGGACGTGCTGAACAATATTTACAAGGTGAACGGTGAAGACTTACTTGCCGAACGCCGTCAAAATTTAGGAATTTAAGACATGGAAGCACTGAACAGAAAACCGGACCTTTCGATCCGTAAGACGATGAATTTGCCCGACGGCACCCGAATCGACGTCATCGGGATCACAGCCCGTAAAATGATGGCGATTGCCAACAACAAGAAGATGTCGGACATGGAACGGGGAATCCATATCACGGCGGCCAAAATTCTGGTGAACGGCGCGCCGGTCGTCTATGACGATCTGCTGGATGGCTTCACGGACGACGAAGTGGAAACGATCCTCAAATTCGCGAACGATGTCGATGAAAAAAACGGGGAATAGCCCGCGCCGACGTCGTGTTCCTGGCACACTTCACCGGAAGCGGGCTTAACGACGTTCTGAATCTGGATACGGATGATTTTTTCGACTATCTGGATGAAGCGATAGAGTTATACCGACAAGAAAACGAGACCCCCCGTCGCGTGGTGCTGGCGGGGATCGAACAGTAGTAAACGGATATGGCCAACAATGCACTCAAGATGGCGTTCATCTTGTCCGCAACGGACAAGATGAGCCGCGTTATCGACGCGGCCGTAAAGAAATCCACGGACAAACTTTCGGCTTTCGAGCGGAACGCGTCGAAAGTAGGTCGCGGCATGGTGAAAAGCGGTGCCTTGATTATGGGTGCCGGGGCCGCGGTGGGCGGAGCTGTATTCAGCGCGGGTAAATCGGTCGCCGACTATGCCGGATCGGTCAAGGATGCTTCCGAGTCGACGGGGGTAAACACCGAGGCGTGGCAAAAGATGACCTATGCCGCGAAAATATCGGGTATCGAGCAGGAGAAGTTAATGACTTGGATGGTCAAGTTCGACAAGGTGTTGACCGACGCCGCCGGAGGATCGAAAACAGCCGGGCAGATATTCAAAGATTTAGGGATTAGCGTCAAGGATGCGAGCGGCAAGATGCGCGCGCCCGAAGCGGTATTTGAAGATGTGGCCGAGCTGCTTGCTAATGTGGAGGACGGCGCGACCAAAACGGCGGCTGCTTGCGCCTTTTTCGGCAAATCCGGTGCGGAACTGTTGCCTATGCTGAACGAGGGCCGGAATGGTTTGCAAGGGCTGTATAGAACCGCAGAAGAGACCGGAAACGTGTTGGCGAACGAGACATTAACCGCCGCCGATGAGTTCGGAAAGTCGTTGGACGCCGTGAAATTACAGGCCCAAGGGGTCATGTTGCAGTTGGGTTCGGCATTGATTCCCGTGCTTTCCGAGATGAAAGACTGGTTGAGTGGTGTTATCGGCAAGGTCGGTGATTGGCTCAAAGCCAATCCGGAACTGACTAAAACAATAGGAAAGGTCGCAACGGCCGCGGCGAGCATATTGTTGGTATTGGGTACAGCATCCGTTGTCATTGGGGGAGTCACCTTTGCTATAGGAAAATTCGTTTCCATGTGGAAAGGCTTAATGACAGCGATCAAGGTAGGCCGCAAAGTGGTTATGATGTTCAATAAAACGCTGCTGACCTCACCAGTTTTTTGGATCATTGTGGGGATCGTCGCACTGTCCGTAGTTGTTTATAAACTTATTAAAAATTGGGATAAGGTTTCGGCCTTTTTCAAACGGCTGTGGGACGGTATCAAAAAGATATTCGCAGCCGTATGGGATTGGATCAAGAACATGTTCCTAAACTACACCCCGGCGGGGCTGGTCATCAAACATTGGGATTCGATCAAAGGGTGGTTTTCTGGGCTATGGGACGGGGTTAAGAACGTCTTCCGGGCCACGTGGGATTGGATCAAGAAGATGTTTTTGAACTATACCCCGCAAGGGTTAGTCATAAAACACTGGGACTCGATCAAAGGGTGGTTTTCTGGGCTATGGGACGGGGTTAAGAACGTCTTCCGGGCCACGTGGGATTGGATCAAGAAGATGTTTTTGAACTATACCCCGCAAGGGTTAGTCATAAAACACTGGGACTCGATCAAAGGGTGGTTTTCTGGGCTATGGGACGGGGTTAAGAACGTCTTCCGGGCCACGTGGGATTGGATCAAGAAGATGTTTTTGAACTATACCCCGCAAGGGTTAGTCATAAAACACTGGGACTCGATCAAAGGGTGGTTCTCTGGGCTATGGGACGGGGTTAAGGGGGTGTTTGTCGGCGCATGGGACGGAATCAAAGGGTTTTTCGCCGAACTGAATCCGGTAGAGTGGCTTTCCGACATGTGGAACGGTATTTCGGAGTTCTTTTCCGGTCTTTGGCAACGCTTCCACCAAGGGGGCCGACAGATCATCCAAGGGCTGATCGACGGGATCACCGGGATGGCCACAAAAGCAATCGAAGGAATCAAGAACATCAGTCGGAAGATCGCCAACGGCTTCAAGTCGTTTTTCGGCATCCATTCGCCCTCCAAGCTGTTCGCCGAATACGGGGCCAATATTACAGCCGGTCTGACTGTCGGCATCGACGGCGGAACCGGAAAGGTGGAACGCTCGACATCTCGGATGGCCGAGCGCGCCAACCGCGGATTCAGCCGGAATATCGACGAGGGGGGGAGCCGGATCGGCCAGGTGAACCGAGCATTGGCCTCCGAAAATCGAGCAGCCACGGTGCCGGTATCACAGATTGCCAACACCGTCGGCGGTACTTCGATCACTTATGCCCCACAAATCACCGTTGAGGCCGGTGCCGCGGGAACTGTCGAACCGGATTTGCGCAAATTACTGAAAGAACATGAGCGGGATATACTGGAAATGATCGAACGCGCCGCGGCCAACCGCGCCCGGCTTTCATTCGCATAGAGAGGAGATGTTAGCGCAGCTTGGTAACCACATATTCGAAGGGTTGAAATCGCCCGGATCGTGGTCGGAAAACGGCGGCGTCCGCTATGGGCGTATTGCGTTGGTAAATGGGAAAGACGCTCTGCAATTCACCGGCGAAGAGTTGGGCGAAATCCGGCTTTCGTTGCTCTTTTCGGTCGACTTCTGCGATCCGGTCGTCGAAGTCGAGGCCTTGCGGCAGTCGATGGTGTCGGCAGAGGTCCTGCCGTTCATCATGGGCGACGGTACGGTGGTCGGAAAGTATGTCATAACCTCGGTAGACCTAACTCCGCAACGGTATTCGCCGACTGGGGTACTGGAGGTGGCGAGCGTTTCGGTCGATTTGCTGGAACATACCGGGGGCGACGCTCCGGCGGCAAAAGGCATGGCGGTCAAGCCGGATCGTTCGGCAGCCCGGATAACGCCCCCGCCACCGGTGCAACCTCCGGCCACACCGGTTCCTACCGCCGCAGACAGCATTGCGGCGGACATAAGCAAAGGTCGGGCCGCGGTAAATCGAATGAAAGAGACGGTGCGAAAGGTCAAGCAAGGTACGACGAAATTCAAACGCGGGGTCCGGGATGTCCGCCGCCTGGCCGACGAGGTGAAACAGGTGTATCAAACGGCCAAAACGAAGGTCGAGAACACGAAAAAGATCATTCAACGTGCCCAGCAACTGCCGACCTCGCTGGAAGGGGCGATCCAGTATGCCGAGAATTTGGCCAAGCTGGACAACGTTGCTGACATGTCGGTCTTGGAGATGAATGTCGATACGCTGGCCGCATCGGCTGAAAAAGTGGGTATTTCGGCCACGTCGGTCGTGGCCTTTTCGGCGACCAAGGAGGGCGGGAATTGATGGAAAGTTTCAACTACACGACTGTTGAGGGGGACCGTATCGACCGGTTGTCCGCCAAGTTTTACGGCTCCAACGCCGGAATAGCGATCCTTGCCGACGCCAATCCGGCTGTGCCGCTCGATGCTGTTTTCCCGATGGGAACGGTGTTGGTGGTTCCCATCGTGCAAAATATGGACATAGAAACGAACGATAATTTGCCGCCGTGGAAACAATCGGTAAAATAGCTGTTGAAATTACGATTGCCGGGAAGAACATCACCGGTGACGTAAGTCCTTACCTCGCCAAGATCACGTACACGGACCGGGTGGAGGATGAGAGCGACGACATTTCGCTGACGTTTGAGGACACGGCGGCCCGGTGGCAAAAAGCGTGGTATCCACAGCAGGGCGACAGCCTGGAGGTCCGGTTGGGTGTTGCGGGAAATACGTTGGACTGCGGTCTATTCGAGATCGACCAAATCGAGTTTGAATTTCCGCCCGATGCGCTCCATGTAAAAGCACTCGGTGCGGCGATCTCGAAAAGCCTGCGGACCAAGAACAGCAAAGCTTTTGAAAAGCAGTCGTTGAAAAAGATCGCTCAGTACTTCGCCGACAAACACGGTTTGAAATTGACCGGAAACATGGGCGATCTGGCCAAGATTCAGATCGAGCGTAAGACCCAGGACCGAGAGACGGATATTTCGTTCCTGGCAAAGCTGGCCAAGGAATACGGGCTAATTTTCTCGGTGCGCGGGCAGCAGCTGGTGTTTATGACGGTCGACGAACTGGAGAAGAAACCGGCGGTTATGACGATTGGCAAAGACCGAATGAGCAAAGCCCGGTTTCAGGACAAAACGTCGCAGGTCTACGCGGCGGCTACGGTGGCCACGCGCGACGTGAGGTCAAACACGGTCAAGAAGTGGCAGATCAAACCGTCCGGCGATCCGGCCAAGAAAGATACGTTGATTGTCGGCGGGCGGGTCGAAAACGACGGGCAAGCCCAGGCAAAAGCAAAAGGGGCCTTGAAAGCGAAAAACAAAGACAAGACGACCGGAACGATCACCCTGCCGGGAGATTGTCGGCTGGTTGCCGGTGTGAATGTCGAGTTGACGGGCGTGGGGGAATTTTCGGGGAAATGGCACATCGCGCAAAGCACCCACACCATAGATCCGGCCAGCGGATACACAACGGATATTTCGGTCAGAAAAATAGTTCAATCGTAGGATGTTGAGACTTGGGATCATTTCGGAGTTAGGCGAGGGCGAGCACCTGGGGTTTGCGCGGGTGTCGTTCGACGACAGCGAAATCGTGTCGGGATGGCTGTCGCTGCCGTCGTCCAACAGCCGGACGGTCAAACAGTGGATACCGGTCGAGGTCAATTCGCAGGTGGCCTGCCTGATGGACGACTTTTGCGAGCAAGGTTGCATTGTGGCCGTTCTGTGGAGCGCAACGGACACTCCGCCCGATTGGGCGACGCCCGACACGCTGGGCGTCCGCTTCGGCGACGGGACCGAAATATACTACGATGCCGGATCGCACGCCCTGACGGTCAATGCCCCGGATGCGGAATTGAATTTCCGGTGCAAGAAATTGACCGTTGAGGGCGATGTGGCGATAACCGGCGATACGGAAATAAAAGGAGACACAGAGATAAAGGGCGATACGGAAATAAAGGGCGACACCAGTATTGCCGGAAATACCTCCGTTGACGGCGATGTGTCGGCCAGCGGAGAGGTAACCGCCGGTCCGTTGAAACTGGCTTTGACCACCCACAAGCACACGACCCCGGCAGGACCTTCCGGGCCACCCATACCCTAACCGAAAGATGACAGGAACAACCGGCGACACCCGCAACTGGCAAGTCTGCATAAGCGATCCGACGGCCCGAGTCGAAGGGGCGGAGGATATTGCCCAGTGCATTTATATCATCCTGAATACCATTCCGGGCAGTGATCCGCTGCGGCCTGCATTCGGCAGCGGTATTTATCGCTATATCGACGCTCCGACGAACAAGGTAGAGCCTCGGTTGGTCTACGAAGCGATTACCGCCATCGAACGGTGGGAACCGCGCGTCACCGTGACCCGTTGCCGATTGGTCGGGAATGGTCCGGCAGGGCGAAGCTTGCAGATCGAGGCGACGGCCATTGCTTCGGCGGCACAAATGACGATTAGCGTAAAAATTTAACCATGAACAAAATCCCCGTATTTGTCGAACGCGATCCGGATGTGATTATGGCCGAATGCAAGGCCAAATTACAGGAGTTGTTGGGGCGTGAATTGCAACCGGCCCAGGTCGAACAACTGATGCTCCAATTCATCGTTTACCGCGAAGTGCTTTTGACCAACCGGTTCAATGCGGGGATGGCTCAGATGCTCTATCAATTCAGCCGCGCCCCGATCTTGGATTATATCGCCGGACTGGTCGCCGTCGAACGCCTGCCAGCAGCGTATGCCGGCTGTACGGTGCGTTTCGATTTGGTCGATGGGCACGGTGCAGTGTTGATACCCGAAGGGACACGGGTGGCAACGGACGACAATGTGATTTTCCGGACCGTGGACGATGTAGCGATACCGGATCATGTCCATGCGGTCGAAGTCAAGGCGTTGGCGGATACCGCCGGGAAGGGCGCAAACGGGTATGCGCCGGGAACTGTCGCTAAGATCCTCGATCCGCTGGCCTTTGTTTCGACTGCCGCCAACCTCGACACGACCGGCGGGGGATCGGATGTCGAAACCGACGAACAGTTGAGGGAGCGGATCAAGCTGGCCCCGTCGCAATATTCGTCGGCGGGTTCCCGGTCGAGCTATAAGTTTTACGCCACTTCGGCCAATCCGTTGATAACGGATGTGTCTATCACCTCTCCGACGCCCGGAACGGTGGTCATCGTCCCGCTGACCGAAAACGACGACACGCCCGAACAGATTATTACGGACGTATACGCGGCATGCAGTCCGGAAGATGTTCGACCGTTGACCGATACAGTCATCGTCGCGGCTCCGACCCGAATGGAATATGCCATACAGGTAGATGTCACCTTGTACGACAATGCCGATGCGACCGGTACGCAAGCGGACATTACAGCCGCTTTGCGGGACTATGCCGCCGAGAAACGCCGCAAGTTGGGACAAGACATCATCCGGTCGCATATTGCTCAAATATGCCGGATCGGGGCAGTGTATGATGTGGCAGTTACCGAGCCTGCCGAAAATATAGTCGTTACCGACGCGGCATTTGCCACCTGTACGGAAATCGCTGTCAACATAACCGGGTTCAATCGTGGATAACAAACATGTCATAGCAAGCGGCATATCCGACAATGAATTGGCACGGGCTTTCTCGGAGCTGGTGGCCGACCGGTGGGACAACTGGGACCTGGCTCCATTTATGGCCTATTTGGTCGACATCTGTACGCCGGAGGCACTGCCATACCTGGCCGAACAGTTCAATGTGGACGGTTTGCAGGGGTTCGCCATGGCAGAAAACGAGCAACAGCAGCGCGACATCATCAAAAGATCCATAGCCCTGCACAAATATCTCGGAACGCCTTGGGCCATCCGGGAGGCATGCCGCACCGTCGGCTTTCCGGTCATTGTGATCGAAGAAGGAGTTATGGCCACACCGGGCGGTCCGGCCAGCCCCGACGACTGGGCCCAGTTCCGGGTGTTGGTCGAGGGAAGCATGTCGCGCCGTATCACGGCTGACGATGCCCGCAAATTGCGGTTGTTCGTCGAGTTCTACAAAAACGAACGGTCGCACCTTGTGTCGCTCGGATTCTTCCAAAGATTGGCGGATGAAATGTTTCGGTCAACGGTTGAGGAGCGGGACGAATTGGATTTAATAACCTTGGCAGTCTGTCCGAATCCCGTCATTCTGAACAAGAGCGGTACAGTTGTGCGAGCCGAAATAACAGCTTCTGTTCCGTGGACTATCGAACAAACCCGATACGAATGGTCGGATGGCACAGGGGACGCCGTTACCCTGGAATTTACCGGCCATGCCGGCACTACCGAATTACTCGTTACATCGGATCCGAACAGAACCGCAAAGCGAGAAATGACCACCGAAATAAAAGCGGCTACAGGTCGGTTGCTGGGTACGCTCCGGATACAGCAGCTGTTGAATTGGAATGCCTATAGTTCAGCTTATGGGTATGCTTATAACACGTTAAAAGATAGACAGTCATGACAAAAGAAGAGTTGAAGAAACTGTCGGATGATACATTTTTCGACAATGACACGGGAGAGATTCAACCGGAGTCGCATCGGAATTTCAATAATCATTTGATCGACCACACGGAAACGGTTACCGAGGCCGCCCGGCGTTCGGCTAAGGAGTACACCGACGCGCGCGAGGTAGCGATCCTCGCCACGGTCGATACGAAAGACGAGACGATGTTGCGCACCGCCAAGGAGTACGCCGACCGGATCGTGGCGGCCCTGGCAGGAAGCGCGCCCGAAACGCTCGACACGCTTCAGGAGCTGGCGGCCGCCTTGGGCGACGATCCGAACTTCTCGGCGACGGTGATGCAGATGATCGGAGAGCGGGTTACCACCGAGACGCTGGCTGAGGCGTTGGCGGGGAAATTCGGAATAATCGGGAATGGTGTCAATGCCAACGAACTGGAGCAAGGTTCGGGATATTCTTACAGCGGAAACACCCCTACAAACGGCACTGTTGCATCATTCAGTGGATTGGGTGTAATTTACGGAGTCTTGCAGCTCTTTTGTGACAACCAAGAATCAAACAATGCAAGGTTCTGGATTCGTAACAACAATCAACAAGGATTTACCCCTTGGCGCGAACTCTACCACTCCGGGAACTTCGATGCAGCAAATGCAATGCAGTGGCTCGGTCGCGGAACGTTGTTGAATAACTGGAGGGCAGGGCATGGATTCACACAGGGCGACACGCCGGTCGAAGGTCACAGCTCGTCGTTTTTAAGTTTTGGGATGTCCGGCTACGAGGTTGAGATCTGTTTGGGAGGTTACAGTTCGTGGCTAAATGGTTGGAATCGAATCTTCTTCCGCTCACGAAATGCAGATGACGGCAGTGTATCAGACTGGAGAGAGTTCTACCACTCCGGCAACCTGAAGCCCACGTATTACGCCCAGATCGATCCCAATGGAAATGTTACCGGACAGGTAGGAGGTTGGATACAGTCGGTTGCATGGAAAAGCGATGGGTACGGGATGCAATGCTATATTTTGCCCAAAATGGCTGTAAATATAGCCACCGCGCACATAACGAAAGTGCGAGCTGGTGGGAATACTTTCAAAGGGCGTGCGCCAGTCGTGTGCGACGAACTGTTAGACGGCTGTATTATTGTAGCCACGCCTGGTGATAGTGGCGCTTCGGAAACATCTTATTTCAACATCTCTATACAAGGGGCGTAACGTATGGAAATGAACGAAATGATTGTTGAGGTAATCAATCTCGAGGGTTTGATGCGCACGTTTATCGTCATCTTTATTTTGTGGGTCATGGTGCTGATCGCGGTCTTTTGCGACATGTGGACCGGACTCAAAAAGGCCAAAGCCTTGCATGAAAAGGTAGACAGCCAAGGTATGCGACGGACGTTCTCCAAAGCGTCGGACTACTACAGCGTCATGTTTATGCTGTTGTTGCTCGACGTGATCGGAAATGTGTTTCCCTGGTATGCTTTCCCTTATATCTCCATTCTGGGAATCGTCGGGGTAATCTATATCGAGCTGAAAAGCATGTTCGAGAACCTGAAAGCGAAACGGTCCGCCGCTGCCAATATCCCCGATGCCATCCGGCAGATCGTCCAGTGTAAAGATGCCGGCAAAGCAGCCGAAATTCTGCAAACGCTCAAAGGGATTGCAGATGATACCGGATCGGTGCAAAGTCCGATCCCGACCGATTTTCGAGAATAAACAACACAAATTATGGCAGATTACAAACTATTGGTGCCGTTTATCCGGAAGTGGGAAGGCGGCTTTGTAAACGACCCCTACGACAAAGGCGGGGCCACGAACGCAGGGGTAACGATTGCCACCTATCGGGCCTATCGCAAACAGAAAGGGTATGCGACGACATCGGTGGACGACCTGAAACGTATGACGTCGGTGGAGTGGCAAGAGATATTCAAAACGCTGTACTGGGATCGGTGGCGGGCGGATGGCATCCGGTCGCAATCCGTGGCAAATATCTTGGTCGATTGGGTGTGGGCATCCGGCGTGTGGGGAATTAAGATTCCCCAGCGACTGTTGGGCGTTGCCGTCGATGGCGTGGTCGGGCCGGTAACGCTGGAGGCATTGAACGCAAAAGACCCGCACAAAGTATTTGATGCGATCATGGCGGCACGCGTGCAATTCATCGACGATATATGCCGCCGCACTCCCACAAACGAGCGATTCCGGCGCGGATGGATGAACAGATTGAACGATATACGCTTTGAAGAATGAAAAACAAAGACGATATGCGCCGCGCCCGTGGCGTGCTTACCCTTCGAGCCTATGATAGGGCCGGCGTCGAATTGTGGCATGACACTGGGAATAACCACATCGTCGCCACGGGGTACGCCGCGGCGGCTGAAGCCCTGGCCGGTGTTCCCGGGGCACGAATTGCGCGGGTAGGGGCCGGGACATCGGGAAATGAACCGACAGACCACGATACCACGATTTCGGACGCGGTATTGGTCGATATTCAGAGCGTCGAATATCCGGCCCCGGCAACGGTTCGTTTCAACTTCACGTTCGGTTATGCCGATGCCGTCGGTATGGCGATCCGGGAGTTCGGTCTATACACCTCCGACGGACGATTGTTTTCCCGAAAAGTTCGGGAACCGATAGAAAAGACACCATACATGTCCTTGGTCGGCACATGGGATATTCATTTCTAACTGTCCGAGTATGAAAAATTTGATAACAGTTTTACTCGTTGCGGCAGTGATCGCATGCTGGTTCCTTTGGAGCCGTCGGCCGGACTCCCCCATAGAATCGGAACCCGCGCGGACAGATACGGTAGTTGTCCGCGATACGATCCGGGAGCCGATCCCGGTGCCGGTGGTGCGCACGGTTGTTCGTTATGATACGGTGCTGGTGGCTCTTCCTGCAGTGGATTCGTTGCCGGAGGATTCGGCGGCCGTCGTCCTGCCGATCGAACGCAAGACGTACGAGACGGAGGACTACAAGGCGGTGGTCGAGGGCTACAAACCGAGCCTGGTAGAGATGGAGATTTATCGACAATCGACCATTGTTACAAATACGGTCGTGCAACGGAAACGACCGCGGTGGGCTCTGACGGTCGGGCCGGGCGTCGGTTATGGCCCCCGTGGAGTACAGCCGTATGTCGGTGTCTCGTTCGGGTTTGTCTTGTGGAGCAAATAACAACAGCAGACTAATTGTAAGACCTCGAAACGAGGTCTTTTTTTTGCACGAAGTTTGCATAAAAGTAGAAAAATAATACACTTTTATTTTGCAAACAATAGAAATATATCTATCTTTGTAGTGTCAAACCACTACAACATGAAGTACAACGAACTACACAGATTGATCCGTCAGCGAGGTTGGCGGCAGATCAGCAGAAAACTACGGGGCAAAGGCAGCCACGTTATCTACGAAAAAGACGGGCGAACCTATCCGGTACCAGACCACGGAAGCGCCGAAATCGGGAAAGGGCTGGAAATGAAAATTAAACGGGAGATGGGGCTGTAACAAGCCCCACCCTTCCACACTAAATAAAACAGAGATGAAAACGATCGAAGCGAAAATAGAACGGGCTACGGATGGAACCTTCTCGGTGTATTGTTTGGAGGAGATGTTTTCCGGGGTCGGGGATACGATCGAGGAGGCCAAAGAAGACATGCAGGCTCAAATAGAGTTCTACGTGGAGCATTGTAAAGAGGAGGGAAAAGCATATCCGAATTGGCTGGATGAAGATTATCGGATCGAATACCAACTGGACGTGCCGAGCATTCTGCAATACTACGAGGGGGTGATTACGCCGGCTGCTTTGGGTCGATTATCGGGAATCAATCCGAAGCAGATTTGGAGTTATGCGCACGGGAAATCGAAACCCCGGCCGGCACAGTTGGAGAAAATACAGACGGGATTACGCAAGCTGGCTGCGGAACTTTCTGCCATTTCGTTGCTGTAGTGGTTTGACGATTATTACGCAATGAATGGCAGGACCGTTCTTCCTCTTCTATGAGAAAGGGCGGTCCTTTTTCTATAATTACTAAACTTTGATGAAATATTGTTTTTGCTTCGACCCGTTGGCTCCGTTTGAATGAAACAACCCTTGCATCATAAATCCAACAAGACCAATCACGGAGACGGTAGTGCCACCAACCAAAGTGGTTAAAATAGTGTCAGATAAAGTAAAGCATTGCCCTAAAAATCCTTTAATAAAGAGCATAGAAAACATTATCACCGCCCAAAAACACATAAAAACAAACACGCACCCTGCATATCTATTGCGTAATTTTCGATAGTGCTTGAGGTCTTCTATTAGTTGTTGCAAATATTCATCCCGATCGGAGGAAAGTTCCCGAGATTCATCTTCTATCATAGAGGTGTCCCTCCTTGTTTCCGAAGATGTTGCTTCTTTTTGTTCCTCGCTCGCCGAATCTGCAATAATTTCCTTGATTTTACTTAGATTCTTCGTCATCAGGATCGTCGGCTTTTTTTATCTTCCTTTTATAATATGCCTCAATGAGCGAGTCTGGAATAACTGCATAACGTCCGCAATGCCCACCATTCCAAATTGTAGACCAAGGTGTCCCTGCTTGGTGGATGATATTAGACATAGTTATACCATCAAAGTTTTTATAACTATCCCATACAGCATCTACTACAGCCTTTTCTTCTTTAGTCAAGTTGGGATAGATTACCTCATCTTTGGGGAAATCTCCGGTTCCCAATGCTAAAGATAGGGCATATTTGGCTTGATCTTTCAATATAGGAAAGCGTATATTTCCTGATCCGTAAATCTTGAGAGAATGATACAACGAAGGGATAACGGTTCCGAAACGCCATGCTTGTATCGGCTCATTCAAAAGTGGTTGTGAGTGGAATCCCAAATACCAGGCATGGGAAAAGTAGACCAATTTGATTGCCTGCATGGGGGTGAGGGGAATGCCCTCTTGTTGCGCTTTCTCAAAGAGGTAATTAAACACCTCTTTGGATTTTAGCGTTTCGTCAAATTTCATAATTGGGTCCTCCTTTTCCGTGTATTTGCTCCTTCTCTCAAAGATACAAACGCAACAGGAGCCTTTAAATTATGGTGAAATGTGTTACAAAGATATTGAATATTTTGTTGCAGATGCAACACCCAAAGTTCATGCCATTATTATTTTTCCAGCAACTTCACCAGGTCGCGTTTCATCTCTTCGTCGATTTCCCGGTAGCGGGCGAAAGCCCGCGAACCGTCCACGTGGCCGGACAAAGCCCCTACCAGATTCGGGTCCTTGACCTGTTTATACAGATTCCCTACAAAACAACGCCGCGCCAGGTGGGAAGAGGCTATTGCATTTAATGGCCGTATTTCCTGTTCGCGGGTGGTCGGATTGATAACTACCACCGGGCGACATAGGCCCGCAGCAAGGAAAATACGTTTGATGGCTTTGTTATATTGCTGTTGTGCCATGAACGGAAACAACGGGCCGCCATTGGACGGATATTTGTTCAGGATCTCAGATGCAACCGCATTGAGAGGGACACGCACGGTTACGGGGCGTCCCTCTTTCGTTTTCCGTGGGATATACTCAATCGCGTCGTTTATGACGTTATTTCGGGTCATTTGGTATAAGTCCCCCACCCGGCAGCCGATAAGGCACTGAAAGACGAAAATATCCCGTTGAATGGCCAGTTGAGGATGTCGCGACAGATTGGTTCGGTATAATTTATTTCGCTCCTCGATGGTGATGTAATAGGGGGTTCCGTAGACGCTTTCGGCAATCACATAGTTGCGAAACGGGTTGTTCCCGGTCTTTCCGACCTTATTGGCCCAAATAAAGAACGTGCGAATCTTAATTAAGATGCCGTTTATTGTGTTTTGGCCTCGCGGTTGAGGTATCCTGCTTTCCGGTACCGCCTCGTAGATGTCGGGGTGTTGATCGGCATATCGGTATTCGTTGCGTAAAAAATCCTCGAAATCGGACAACAAGGCCGGGGTGATCGCATCCATCGACAGGACAAAGGCCGGACCTTGTTTTTTGCGGGTGTACAGTTCATAGCGTTGCAAAGCGCGAATCACTACATGGAAAGCTCGTTGCCGCCACTGGGAGTATTTATGCACCCGCAAAAATTCGGCAAAGGCGTCGAAAAAGGTTTGTTTGTCGCTGGCATCCGCATATTTTTCGGGATGCAGTCGCCGATCGATTTGTTCGTCCAGCCACCCGGATGTAAGCCCATCTTTGTTTGCCGTGGCGTCGTATATCTCCAAAATGAGATTCTTCCGATCCGCAACACTCCGGTTGATTTCGATCCGTCTGGAGCTGTCGAAAACTACCTTGGCTTTCACCTCCTGTCGGGCATCATCCCACACGGCGGGCGGGACTTCGATTTCGCTGGAATGAAACAGTTGAACACCCCGCCCTGCACTCAGTCGAAACCGGATATTGACGGTTGTCGCTTTTCGGGTGGAGGTGCGGATAAAGGCTTTTACAGTAGCCATGGCAAGATAAATTTCGGTTATGCAAATATACATTTCTCGCACAACATCTGCACAACATATTGCAATATTCAGCAACAAAATGAAATTTACATCACCTCCAAGAAAAATTTATAAAGCACTTAATTACAGCGTATTTGTATATAATTTGCCACGTAAACCGAAAATCGAATATTGCAATATTCAATTCTTGTCCTGGGCACCACACGAAAAGAAAAAAGATCGCTGATAATCAGCGATCTT
>ERZ777305.1072-NODE-1072-length-37074-cov-4.757773_pt1 | contig 37074 bp, 36 predicted proteins | sample MGYA00374965_ERZ777305 | MGnify/ENA primary metagenome ERZ777305 (study PRJEB29328, sample SAMD00013331) | mouse gut metagenome | study: EMG produced TPA metagenomics assembly of the Metagenome analysis of fecal microbiota from mouse which was promoted... | reverse complement strand
CTATATAATGTGTTATTTAGTTTATTAGTTTACCAAAGAAAAATATCTACACCCACAAAAAAATAGAATCCAAAAAATGGATTCTATTTTTATACTATTCTGTTTCTGGATTTGAGGTATCTCCTGTTTCATCTGTTGATATATCTTCTGTATTTCCTTCAATAGCAGATTCTTCATCACCGCTAATTAAATCTTCTTCATTACCTTCAAGAATGAGATCAGTTTCTGGTCCTGAATATTTAAATAAGCCATATCCATCTATAAACCAGTATCCATTTTCAATACTTGCAGGTAAATTTACTTCGAATGTTTTATCTTTAAGTTCTACATATGAACCTGTTGACAATTCATAATCTTCAATAAATACATGTGTATCTGCTTTTACGTTTACTGATTTATATACTGTTCCTTGATAATACCAGAATTTATACATTGCATCTTTTGTAAGGCCTTTCATAAATCCATCAGTGGTAAGCATGGTTTCTCTAAATTCTTTACCATTAACTTCCTTAATAGTTATATTGCCTGTGCCTTCTGTGAATGTATTTTCTAGAAGATATGAACCAACAGGAGAGTATGGGCAATACCCATCCATTCCACCAGGGAAGGATAATCCCCCTCCTTCATTTTGTATAAATTTTATACCTACAGTATACCCGAAATCAGTCATCTTATAGAATGTAAAAGTTTCTGGTATTGCCCCTTTACTATATAAAATAAGTTTGTCTTTTTCAGTCATTTCTGGAATTAATTGGTCATATTCTGTAAACCATTGATAATTACTTTCTCTTGAATTTGTCATTAACATTGGATAGTAAATATCTCCAGATTTTATATATAATCCTTCAGGAATTTCTTCTTCTGTGTAGGTTTTTATTGTTCCATCTTCATTCATTAAAACCCCTGTTTTTTCACCTCCACAACCTGTTAATCCCAAAATAAAAATGATTGATAAGATTGATGCTATTATTTTTTTTCCTTTCATTACTAAAAGCTTACAAGCATACTTATAAGCTATTCCTCCTTTCATTATTCAAGTTATTTATTTCTTTAAAACATTATAATATATTTCATATATTTTATCAAGAATATTAGAATTCTGGAAATTGTCCTTTTATAAAGCCAGAACTACTAGCATATATTATCTGGGGTTTTATGCCATAAACCATTTCAAATAAATCATGTTTTTGCTCTGTTTCTGTTTTTATTTTAGGATTTTTTTGATTTTGTTTTTTTATATTTTCTGGTAAAATCTGTATACCACCTACAATATTCTCTTTTAAATAAACAAAAACATCAATAGCATTATTGTCATAAGTAAGACCATCAGCTAATTCAAAGTTATATTGTGGAAGTTTTTGTTTTAAGTTTAAAATAGTATTTACATCTCGTAAATAATCAGTATATGTATCATCAACAACTTTCATATATACAATATTTAAAGCTGCTTGAAGTGACATTTTTATATTATAGTTATTAACACAATCATTATGAAAATTTCTTGCTATTTCTAATAAATCTTCTAATGTTCTTCCATAATATTTATTTATTTTATAATAATCATCTGATATTTGTTCTTCTTTTTTTTCAAGTCTTGTTTTTCCTGTATTAAGATAATACTTAGCCCAATTAGGTCTGCTAAGCATATCAAATCCTTTTATTATAGCCTTTTTATGAGCTTCTTTTATCAAATAATTTACACTTCCGACTTTTTGTGTTGTTAGGTATAATCCATTTTCCCATGGAATTTCTATTTCTTTGTATGTTGGATGGCTTCGCATTTTTTCTCTCTTTTCAAAAGGATACATCCTTTTTTCTAATTCTGTTGCCATTTTTTACTGCTCCTTTCTTATTGTTTGTTATTTTAATTGTACCACATAACCTAAAAAAGGTCAATAAAATAAGAAGACACCAAAACATTTAGTATATTGTTTAGCATCTTCTTATAATTTTTACAAAAATCCTAAAAAATCAGAGAAAACAAATTCTATCTCGCTAATATAATAAAAATAATTATTGGTATAATCTTCCTTTTTTCTATTAGATCTAAATGATTCAAATATAATATCAGGAATTTCTTTTTTTAGAATTTCTTTTATTTTTTCTATATTTTCATCACACATTAAAGGGACTAAAAGATAATTTTCCCTATTAGCATTCTTATAAGTTTCAAATAAACTTTTATATGTTTTTTCATCCATTAAAATATCATCATCAAGCCAAAAACTCATAATAGGCTTAATACAAACTTTTATACTATTAAATGAGTTTATTTCTAATTTCGAAATATGAAAATCAATGTTGGAATTTAGAAATTTATCCAAATTTTTATTTATAGTCTTAGCTGCTTGAGATACTATTTCTCCAGAAATAAGTTCTGATATTTCAAATTTTAATTCCATTTGCTTTTTATTAAGTTCTTTATCTTTCTTATATTTTTCTTCTTGTTCTTGTTGCAGTGTTGTTTTAATTCCTAAGATATTACAAATATTTGAAAAATAAGATTTTAATAAACTTCCACAAACGTCTTTTAATGATGGTTCTTTAGCATCTATTGCAGCATTTGCCATGTCTTTTAACATCTTATATATGTTTTCTATTTCATCAGCATTTGGTTTATCCGAAACAGGTAATACAAATTTAGTCTTTTCTTCCATAAAATTATCAAGGTCATCTGGACTTACAAGAAATGTTATCTTATCAATTATTAAGTCATCCTCTTCCCTAATATCTATTTTAATATGTTTTGCTTTTATTTTTTCTAAGAGAAGTTTTACTTTATTAATATTGTTTGCAGGAATTGTTATTTTTTCTCTTTTTCCTCTTTTTATATTAATTCCTTCTTCTTCTAATCTTTGTAATTGTCTTTCAAAGTTAACCTTATCAGTATAAGGAGTTCTTGAAAAAGATGGCTTACTTATAAGTACTGGGATTACCACCTTGAATAATCCAGATGGATTTAAATAAAAATCACTTAAGAAACCTATATGATAAATTGATAAAAAATCATACAAAACTTGTTTGTATTTATTTATTCCTTCAAGAAGTCCAATAGTAGGATTTTCTTTCATTTTTTCTAATTTATCTTTTAAGGTTTCGTTAGAGATAGTATTGCCTAAAGAAAGTTTCTTTAAATTTTGAGATTCAAAATTTATTTCTTTTAAATAAGATATAATTTCAGATTCTAATAACAATATATTGTCTTTAAAATCTGTTTTCTTATAGTCTTTATTTAGCATATTAACAATATTATTTATTTTATCAATATCGAACATTTTCTCATCCTCCTTTTTAAGAAAAAGGGAAGATTAAATCTTCCCTTTTAATTATTTTAACTATTGTAACATGTTTTTGACATCTTCTTCTGAAATGACAGTTATTCCAAGTTCATTTGCTTTAGTAAGCTTACTTCCAGCAGATTCACCAGCTACAAGGTAGCTAGTTTTCTTTGAAACACTACCAGAAACTTTACCACCATTACTGGTAATAAGATCTGCCATTTCTGTTCTTCCCATAGAAGGAAGTGTGCCAGTGATAACAAATGTTTTACCCTCAAATTTTGAACTTTGTTTCTTTTCAGAAGCTTTTGATATCATATTTACACCAGCTTCTTTTAGTTCTTTAACTATATTTCTTATTTCAATTCGAGAGAAGAAGTCTGTAATTGATTTTGCAGTAATATCGCCTATGTCTTGAAGCTCAACCAGATCTTCGTATTTAGCATCCATAATTGCATCCATAGTACCATATTTTTCAGAAAGAATCTTTCCTGCATGTTTTCCAACATTTAAAGCACCTAATGCTTTTACAAGTCTATCTATATCTTGCTCTTTAGACTTTTCAATAGCTTTAAGAAGATTATCTACGGTTTTTGTTTTTCCGATAATATTCTTTTCTATCAATTCATCTCTGTAATCTTTAAGCTTATAAATGTCTGCAACATGATGTAGATAATCTGATTCCATCAATTTTTCTACAATACTAGGCCCCATTCCACTTATATCCATGCAGTCTTTAGAAACAAAGAACTGAATATTTCTTATAAGTTGTGCTTGGCAATCTGGATTTGTACATCTTTCGTCTTCTACAATAAGACTATTACAAACAGGGCATCTATCTGGAAGTTTAAACCTAGTAGTGCCTTCTTGTCTTTTTTCTTTTACAACTTTTACAATCTCTGGAATGATATCTCCTGCTTTTTGGATAATAACAGTATCTCCAATACCAATATCAAGTCTATCAATTTGATCTTGGTTATGAAGTGTAGCTCGACTTACAGAACTACCTGCAAGATCTACTGTTTCCACCTCAGCAACAGGTGTTAATCTTCCTGTACGACCTACTTGAACAACAATATCTTTAACAATAGTTTCTTTTTGCTCAGGTGGATATTTATACGCTATTGCCCATCTTGGAACTTTAGAGGTATTTCCCATTTCTTCTCTTAAATTAAGAGAGTCAACTTTAACAACAGCTCCATCAATTCCATAAGGAAGTCCATTTCTATTATTTCCTATATCATCAATAGCTTCTAACACTTCGTCAGATGTATTACAAATATGATAATTAGGACTTACCTGAAAACCTAATGACCTTAAATATTCAAGAGACTGGGAATGTGTTAAGATTTCTTTACCAGAAATTCTTTGAAGATTAAATATAATAACATCTAATCCTCTTTCTTTGACTACTTTAGGATCAAGTTGCCTTAATGTTCCTGCAGCACAATTTCTTGCGTTTTTAAATAATTTCCCTCCTATTTCGTCTTGTTTTTCATTGGCCAATAAGAAATTCTCACCAGACATATAACATTCTCCCCTAACTTCAAGAAGAGGAATATTGTCTACTTTTTCTGGCACATTTTTTAGCTCTTTTACATTTAATGTTACATCTTCTCCTACATGTCCATTTCCTCTTGTTGAGCCACACGTAAGAATTCCATTTTCGTATTGGATAGAAAGAGACAATCCATCTATTTTTTGTTCAACTACAAAACTAGCTTCTGGATAGTCTTTTTTTACACTTTCTACGAAATCAATAACTTCATCTTTAGAAAACACATCTGATAAAGAAAGCATTGGAATTTTATGTTCTACAGAAATTCCTAATTCTCTTTTTACTTTTCCTGTTATTTTTTGAGTAGGGGAAGATTTTGTTACAAGAGAAGGATATTCCTTTTCCATCTTCTTTAACTTTTGTGTTAACTGGTCATATTCATAGTCAGTAATTTCAGGGTCGTCTTCATTGTAATAAAGATTATTATGATATTCGATCACCTTTACTAACTCTTCATATTCTTGTTTAATTTTTTCATTCATTTTAATAGTGTCATTATAAAACATTGTTTTTCCTCCTTTTCTCTATAGCATAAATGCTAATTTTACTTGTATTTATATTTTACTATAAACGGTTAACATCTTCAATTTTAGGATTGGGATTATTAAAAAAATTAAGTAATTCTTTTCTAGCATTTATTCTTAGATGAAAATCTTCTTTTTTAGCATTTTTAATAAATTCTCTTTGTTTATTTTTTTCGGATTCTTTTTGTCTCTTTAATTCTTTTTCAATAATATTTTTTGCATTTAAAATATTTTGCTTACGAATCCCACCAATATCTTTTATTGTATCGAATAATTTTAAAAGAAAATCTTGTGTTTCTTTTAACGCTTTTAACATTTCATATTCTTTAGCATATTTAGATAATTCTTCAAGTCTTTCCATACAATCTATTGCTCCATGAAAAAGACCAGAAACAGCAATTTCATCTTCTTCCATAAATATTCTAAATATAATTCCCATTACTTCATTAAATTCATCTTTAATCTTGGGAGTAAAATTTTTTAAATTAAAATGATAAATTTGTTTTCTCCTAAATAGTCCACTTCCTCTTTCATAAACAATATCAAAATAATTTTTTTTAAAATTAATTTGATCATTTTCGACTACAGCACAAGGAAAACATAAATTATTTATTTCTTCTTCTGATATTAAATAATCTTTTTTTCCATCTGTTACAAGATAGATACCTTCTCTATAATAAACATCAATATATAAACTAGTCCCTTGAAAAACATCAACTAGCTTTCTAGTCTCCTTTTCCATCATTCTTATTCTCCAAGGGACATAGAGTTTTATTCCATCATAATCTCTTATATCTAAATTTTTTAATTTTCCATATTTAAATCTATTATTTTTAATGTAATATTTAGAAATATTCATTAAAATATGTCCCTCCTTTCATAGTTTTATATTGTAATTATAACACATTTTTGGTATTTTGTAAATAATAAAATAAAAGCCAGATTAACCTGGCTTTTATTTTCTATTTATGATTTTTTATTAATTCTTTGCATTTTTCATAAGGATTTATTAATTTACTAATAGATTCTCTATGATGTAGTGTATCCACAATGGCTGCGATATATTCTTCTAAGCAAACTGTTGTATAATATTCTTTTGATAGAAGTTCTGGTGTTTGATAAATTAAATTTGTTGTAAAAATTCTTGATATAATACCTTCTTCATAAGCTTTATCTATTTCGTCAAATCCATGTGTAAATAATCCAAAGGTTGAAAATGCATAAACGTTTTTGGCTCCTCTTTCTTTTGTTTGTTTACATACATCAAGTAAACTATCACCAGAAGAAATCATATCATCTATTATAATTACATCTTTTCCTTCTACGTCTGGACCAATATATTCATGAGCAATAATTGGGTTTCTCCCATCTATAACTTTTGAAAAATCTCTTTGTTTGTAAAACATTCCCATATTTACTTCCATTATTGCAGAAAGTTGAATTGCTCTATGTGTAGCACCTTCATCTGGGCTTATAATTACTAGTTTATCTTTATTAATTTCTACATCCTTACAAGTATTTAAAAATGTTTCTAAAAATTGCAAAATTGGAGATACATTTTCTAAACTATGGCAAGGTATTGAGTTTTGAACTCTTGGATCATGTGCATCAAATGTAATAATATTACTAACTCCCATTTGTGCTAATTCATTAAGCATTAATGCGCAATCAAGAGATTCTCTTGAAGCTCTTCTATGCTGTCTGCTTTCATATAAAAATGGCATAATAACATTAATTTTCTCTGTTTTTCCATTACAGGCAGTAATAATTCTTTTTAAATCTTGATAATGATCATCAGGTGACATTCTTTGTGGACTTCCAAACATGTTATATGTTATAGAGTAATTTAAAACATCAACTAATATGTAAAGGTCTGAGTCTCTAATTGATTGTTTTATTAATCCTTTAGCTTCACCTGTTCCAAATCTGGGGCAATCTGCATCAACTATAAAAGAATTATCTTCTTTATGCCAATATTGAAGATAGGAATTAATTTTTTTTGCCATTTCTGTACTGCTTTTTAGTGGTAATAGTAATAATTTTTCTTGATCCATTTTTATTCTCCTTTCATCTCGTACTTACTTATAAGATTTTTATTAAATTATAAATAAGGTAAATAACAGTTATATGTATTGGATAAAACCAATAAAATACAAATTGCGTTGTTTTTGTTTTATATCCTAATTTTCCATTATATAAGCTAATAGGAATTATTGATAAGAATAAGCCTAAATATACCCATGAATATTGTTTAAATGATTCCCATATAGCTTTAATAGTTAAGTCATATGCGCTAGTTACAATTTCAAAAAGTGCTATAACAAAAATCAGAATAAAATATAACATATTTTGGAATTTAATAGATTTCTTATTTTCTTTTGCTTTTTCAATAAAATAAAAAGAAAAGAAGTAAATTGTTCCAATTACATTATAATCTGTTTTTAATAAAAATGCTATAGCACAAAATAGAATTATTGAATAAAATCCATCTTTATTTTTGCTTTCTAAATATTCATAAAAGTATAATGACATAAGTCCTAAAAATAAAGTAAAATAGACATTTTGATATGCTGGATAAAAAGGTTGCTCATAAAAGCATAAATCAAAACTCACTTCTGATATAAGAGCAAAAATAAACATTCTTTGTATATATTTTTTTAATTTAGTCGATTTTCTAGTATGTAAAAATCCTTGTATTAATAAAAACGCATAAATTGGAAAGGCAATTCTTCCTATAAACCTTAATATATAACATTCTGGAAAAAAGACATATCCAATATGGTCTATCAACATGGTTATAAGGGCAATTGACTTTAAAGTAAAACTATCCATATAATGTTTGAGGGCTAAAAAGCCCTCACTCCTTTCTTTAAGAACTAACTTCTACTAGATATTTAATAGTAGCTTGTTCCTCTTTATATACAATAATCTCATCCTCTCTTAATCCAGTAACTTCTCTTAAGGCATGTAATGAATCTGCTCCTTTTTTTCTTTGTTGTAAAGAATTATAGTCAAGTAAGTTTAATCCATTATAAGTATAATAATTTTTATCTATAATATAAGGATCTCCATAAATAACATCATAAATACTTAGAAAACCAGAAGAAGAACCTCCATTCGTCCATCTCGCACCATAAGTTGAAGTATAGCCAATAGATTTAGCAGCCTTTGGAGCAAAATAAATACCATAACCAAACATTTTTCCAGAGATAACAGCGTTTGTAGGTCTTAATACTAGGCCATTGGTAATAATACTCCACCAATTTTCATTCCTTGAACCATGCCATAATTCTTTTATTTCTTTATTTTCTCCAATTTCTTTTCTATAATTGTCAAATTTTTCTTGAGTTTCAATATTTGTAACTCTCCAAGCATTTTTAAATCTAGGTGCAATACTTCCAAGCATTTTTTTAATATGCTCTTTTTCTTCATCACTTGTTTGTTCCATTTTTATTCCTAATGTTTCAAGGATGGTTTTCTTTTCACTATCAAGAGATACTTCTGTTGTTTCTTGTTCTTTGGTTGCGTTATGTGTAAGTACTTGTCCTGCCATAACATCTAGAAGGTCTTGTTCTTTTGATAAAATATCTCCAAATTCGCTAGTTGATGTTGCTAGAAAATCATTAACATTTTTCATTTTTCTTGGAAGTATCGCAAATAATTCTAAGAGATATTTATTAAATGTAGGCACTGTTTTTATAGAAGATAATTTATTTAAACATCCTTGAGCTTCTTTAATCATCGCATTTGTAACTACAGATGCCTTTACTTTATAGTTTGCTTCAATTGTTTTTTTAGCCATTTGTTGAAGTCTATCAACAATTATTGCAACAACACTATCTGGAATAGGTTTATATTGATTTTCTTCTTTATTTTTAGGTTTTTCTATTTCAATGGCTTCTTGAATTAATTCTGTCTTATCTTCATATCCTTTTGCGATTTTTGAGCGATATACGCTTTCAAATTTACTGATAGGATATTCTTTTGTTTGAAAAGAATCATTTCCTAATCTTCCATATTCAGCCGTAAAAGTATTTCCATGTGGAATCATTTTATAAAATTTATTATTATTTGCAGTTGTAACCATCACTAAATATTTTAATTCAACCATAATTTCCTCCTTGTTTTCTCTTATTATTATATAATAATTATACCATATATATTACTATAAGTAAAGAAAATAATATAAAAAGAATTCGATATTTTTAACCAAAATTCAAAATATAAAAATCCAACAAAATAAATATTAATATCTATTTTGTTGGATTAAGAATTATTAATACATAGTATTTTTATTTATAAAGTATATTTTCAATTTTTTTACAGTATTCTTTTATTTCACTAAGTTCTTCTTCTGTACATTTTTCTCTAATGTTTTCACATCTTTTTTTAATAACCTCTAAATTTTCTTGCATTTGTTTTCTTCCCTGCTCGGTTATATATAGTCTAGTAACTCTTTTATCATCTTTATCTTGCTTTCTAATAATTAAATTTTCACTAACAAGATTATCTACAAGTGGAGTGAGGTTAGGACGAGTAATACTCATAATATCAGATAACTCTCCTACTTTTATTCCTTCTTTTTCATCAACAACCATAAGAATTTCAAATTCAGAAACAGGGGTTTTGTCTGGTCTTAATATATCTTTAAATATATTTCTAAACATTAAATGATAATGTAACAAATCTTTTGATGTCATTTTTTCCATTTTAAAAATTAAGAGCATAATTCATGCTCTTCTCTCCTTTCTTTCTATATATTATATAACATAATTATATAATATATCGTGATCGAAATACAAGAGATCGAAAAAGGAGCTAAATAAGCCCCTTTTCTTTTTCGTAATTTTGTAAAAAATTCATCATATTTTCATCTGGAAGTTCTTCTTGTGTGTTATTTATTGAAAAAGATTCTTTTGGTATTGCATTTTTTTTGTTAAATATATTAACTTCTTTTCCTCCAGGTTCTCCCACTAGAACCATTTCTATTGGAACAATTTTCCTTTCTCCCTTAACAGTTTGGGGAAATTGAAATTCTATATTATAACCTAAGTCAAAACCTTTAATTAATTCTGTTATAATAGATATTCCTGTTTCGTTCAATAAATCATATTGCCATAATTTTATAGGTTCACTATCTTCAAATAAAACGACATAAACAATACCAGTATAAATTGATTTTACTAAACCAAGAGTTAATCTCGTTATTCTTTTATCTTTTTTCATAATTATCAAACCATATATTTATCAATATCATCTGATGTTAAATTAGTATGGAAAATTCCTATTGTTTTTGCATATTGAAATAAATCGGGTTTTGTAAAATCTCCTTTATAATCATTATTTAATAGCCAATTAAATACATCTGATTTATTAGATAGCTTGCTATTAGATTTTAAAACAATAGTCATTGTATTTTGTGAAGGAATTGTTCTTTTACCAATAATTTTAAAATCTAAATTATACTCCTCAACTATTTCACACAACATCCAAGGTGTCCAATTGTATTTAAGTTTTGGAAATTTAGAAAAATCTGTTATTTTATTTGGGAGGAGAACTTCTCCTTTTATCATATTTTCTCTTATTAATCCACTAATTTTTGATAAGTCGTCCTTATTAATATTAAGATCTTTTTTCCTCACATATTCAAAAGTTGAAATTTTTATATAATTAACTAATTCTTTTTGAATAGCAAGGCTAAGACTGCTGTTTTTGTTTCCATAATAAGAAATCAAATCATTCATTAATTCTTGTTTATTTACAATTTCTTTATCTTTAACTAGTAGTGTAACTAAATCTTGTGTTGAAAAATTATCATCTTTCCATTCCTTTAAAATATGGGGACGGCGACAAAGATATTTATCTGACATTAAGTATTGAATAATATGATACATTTTGTTTTCATCATCCACACCTAGTTTTACTAAAATATCTGGTCTTTTGTTTTTTATTTCATTATAAATTTGATAATTTGTAGTATAACCAAATTTATTATTAAGTAATTTTTCAACAGTGTTAAACATAAATTCACTATCTTCTTTTGTAATATCTAAAGCATCTAAACAAATATAACTTCCTTGAACCCATTGAACAATGCTAGGAAAATACATCATTGCATATCTAAAATACATTTTATTCCAAGATGGAAATACTTTTAATAGTTCTTCTATTGTTAAGGAATATGGTTTATCCTTTAGGTAATCATAAAGCGTTTTGAAAAAATCTTTTGATTTAGTTTTTTGAGTTTCAGGTTTACTAACATAGTATCGATAACATGTAAGTGGAAGCTCATTTTTTTCAGTTAAATATTTTAATGCTCCATGTAAATAATAATGATTATTTACACTGGTTTTTAAATTTAAATCATTTTTAAATATTTTATAAAGAGCTTCATAAGTTATTCTTTTTTCTTTCATTGAATTAACATATTCTGTAATATCATACATTAAATCATTATCGAATTTAAGATAATCAGGTGATACATATTTCCCTTTATCACACATAAGTAATACATCTTGTACTCTTGTTAAAAATGCTCTCTGGGCTGTAACTCCCAAATCAAATACTTCGTTTGTTTTATCAGCAAATACTTTTAATTGTTTTTTATCTGTAACTTTTATTCCTTCTTTGAAATAATTTTTTGCAACAATTGATATGCTTTTCCCTATTGTTATTCTTCCTTCGTGAATTTCTTCATTATATATATTATATTTACTGTTTTTGAAGTGTTGTTCAGTCAAATCATCATTCCAAAAATCATATCCTAATAAATTCATTTCTTTAGTAAAGGTTTTTATAATATTGCTATTTTTTTGATTTTTTAATGCTTTTTCAATATTGGAAATATCTAATTTTATACTATTAGTTTTAGAGTAATATATAAGGTCAATTGAATCTAAATACTTCCAATTAAGTTTACCTGTTTTATTATCACTCATAATAACATATTTAATTACCATCCAATATGTCTGGCCAAATTCTTTTTTAGCCTTTTCTTGATCAAATATTTTATTACAAGCAAAATCTTCTAATATTTCTTTTTCTCTTGTTGTAAGCCATCTTTCAATAATATTTTTAGGCTTAAATTCGATTTGTCTTGCTCTTTCTCTTGTTATTCCAAGTTTTGCTCCTATTTCATCAAGAGTTTTTCCTTGAGATCTCATAATAATAATATCTGCATTTCTTTTTGTTAAAAAAGCTTCTTTTATTTCCTTTTTATAAGAGCTTGATTCTTCTGCTTTTTTAATTGAGATATGTGGCATTAAAGATAGTTTATTTTCATCTGAAACATATTTATTATATTCTTCAATACTTTTTTGTTCAGTTTTTGTAAAGTATGAATAATTTAAAATATTTAAGCTTTTATCACTAAATACTGATATATAATTTGCTCTATTAAAGGCCTTGGTTTTGAAGTTTGTTCTTAAAATTTCATATGTTTCATTTGGCATATCTAAATCTGAGTATCCATATAACTCAAAGGTATTGCGTAATACCTTACATAACCACACCATCAAAATAATTCTTGATTTACTAGCTTGAAAAAAAAGTTCTGGATGTATATTTATTAATTCTTTTTCTTCTTCAGAAAAGTTTAATTTTGATGATTGTAAAGACACATACATATGAGAATCTTTATAAAAAGCTTCAAATTTGCCAATTATTTTTCCAATTTTTTCTTTATTATCCATTTATTTTATTGGCAATTTTAGAGGAATTGCCTACCTCCTTTCTAACTTATTTTTGTTTTTTAATAGAATATCTCCATTATCTTTTATATAATAATTCTAACACAAATCCTTTTTTATGTCAATATTTTGTTTGACAATTTCTGTTTTTCGTGTAAAAATTTTATACTTAAAAAAAGACTGTCTAAAAATTTAGACAATCTTTTTGTTTTAAAATAAGTCATCAATAGGAATTTCATCATCTGGATTATATGTATTAGGATTAGAATTATGGGTTTTATATTTATCTGCAAGAAATATTTGTCCTTTTATATCAGCACCTATTAGTTCCATAAAACCAAAACATCCAGGTTCACATTCATGTTCCATACTTTCTTTATAAACTGCTCCTGTATTTTCATCTTGATAGAAATTTGAAGTCATAAATACTCTTGCACCATTACCTCTAATTAAAGCATATGCAACTTTATCTATATCTGGAACATTTTCTATTTTTCCTTCATATCCACATCTCCTACAACGATATAACAAATCTCCATAAATTCTTTTATCGGTGCCAGAACGCTTGGCTTTTTCTATGTTTGTTTGTTTTGGTTTTCCTTGATTTTTAAACACACCCATTACATATCATCTCCTCGTAACATTTCGTTTAATGTTAATTGTTCTAATTCATCAAATCCTGTTCCTAATATTTCTTTTGTTGTATTATCAATAAATAAAACTTTATCATCTTGGATATTTGATCTTATTACAATATATTCGATATTTCCCTTGTATTTTTTAAAATCTAAAGCTGTTATTACTTCTGCTTCATCTTCTTCTAAGGGGTGAACCATTATATATCCATTTTTAAAAATAGCATTACCTATATTCATACAGATTTCAAACTGATTATTTAAGAATTTTTTCCATAACCAGTCAGCACTTGTTGTATAATCAAATTGAAAAATTACAGGTGGAATAGTGTATTGCTCTGCAAATTTTAGTAAGTCTTTACAAATATTATACATTTTTTCCGTACCATGAATTGTAATTGTATCAAAATTAATTTCTACATATCTATTTTCATCTAATTCTAAATACAACATCTTCATACCATGTTTCATAACAATAGCTATTGTTTCATACATTGTAAATGAGTAAGGTATATAATATCTTTTATTTTCAGATTCTATTTCTGTAAATGCTTCTCCATTAAATTCAAGCTTTAAATAATGAAAATAAGCTGTTAGCTGAACTTGTCTAAATTTTTCTTTAGTAAAAGCTCTTCTATTAATATTTATTTCATAAGTTTTAAATTGGGAAGCTTCTTTTTTTAATATTGCCATATTTAGCTCCTTTCAGTTAAACGCTAAGGGCGTTTTATTATTTTAGTTATATTATATTATATAAAAACATAAAACACAACATTTTAAACAAAAGAAAAAAGAGCGCCTAAAACGGTGCTCTCTTTCCTTTAATAACCAAATTCTTGTGCCCAAAACCAGCCATTTTCTGCTTCGAAATAGGCAACATACATTGTGGCAAAATCACCCCACAGAATATTTTCTCTATGAGTGTCAGATGCTAACCATGCATTGAACGCTTCTTCTGCAGTTGCGTAACCTTTGGCTAGGTTTTCACCTTTGACCACTGTACTTACAGTGTACCAAGGGTCTCCATTAGGTCTTGTGTGTGCCCAGCAAATACTAGCTTCTGCTGCTCTTGTCTTTGCTGCTTGCTCCAGTGAATCGCTCCAAGTAAGGGCTGACAATCCGTTTTGTGCCCTATAATCATTTACCATTTGAAGGGTTTTCTTTGCTTCCTCATAATGATATGTTCCAGCCACAGCAACTGTTGATGTTTGTGTAGTAGTCGTTTCATCAGGTGTAGGCTGAGGTGCAGGTGTCTCTTCTGGAACTTGTTCTGCCTTCACCTCTTCTGATGCAGATGTTTCTTCTGATACAGATGTTTCTTCTGGAATTTCCTCAGGTGTAGGAGTTTGTGTGGGTTTTTCTTGTTCCTCATTTGTTTTCTCCTCTTCCTTTACTTCCATTTCTGGTTCCTTTTCATCTGCCTTGTCAATATCTTCTACAACCTCTGTTGTTTCTTCCACTACAGATTCAACTTTTGGGTTTACTGTCTTCTTGTGTTTGCCCTCATCTTGAGATGGAGAACCACAAGCACTTAACATAAGTGAAGTAGCAAGAACCCAAGCAATCATTTTTGCGTTCTTCTTTGTCATAGTTTCGTTCCTCCTTTCTCTATAGACAAAAACTTTTTATTTTTACTTTCTCTATTATTATATATTTTTTTAAAGTTAAAATCAATTTTTATCTATTTGCTATAATTATATCATATAATATTAGCTTTGTCAATAAAATTTTTTATATTAATATTTTTATTTAATCATAGTTTCGCTCCATTCTGGGGTTCCTAATGGCATATTTCCTGTCATATTTTTATCTATATTTATTGTTTTTCCATTAGTAGACATAACAACAGTACCATCGATATCAGATCTAAAGTAAGTAATGTTTAATTTTTCTAACCTTTTTAAAATCTCGTTATGTGGATGACCATATTGATTACTTTTTCCACATGGAATATATGCGTATTGAGGGGATAGTGTTTTAAGCCATTTTTCAGATGAGGAAGTACTACTTCCATGATGTCCTATTTTTAAGACAGTACAATTAATTAAATCTGCTTCATTATTTGATAAAAGCATTTCTTCTATGTTTTCTTCTGCATCTCCTTGAAGTATAAAAGATATATCTTTATATTTTACTTTTACAACTAAAGAATAATCATTCATGTTATCTGAATTTATTTCATTAGTATCACTTAAAAACTCTATTGTGATATCATTCATATCATATATCAATTGTTTATAGAATGGATTTATTATAAAAATATTTTTATTATCTACTGATGTTAATACTTCTTCATAAGTTTTAGTAGAGGGAATTTTATCATCTGGTATTTTAGGTAAATATATTCCATTTATTTCTAAATTATTAATAATATCATCCATTCCACCAATATGGTCCTCGTGAGGATGTGTTCCTATTAGATAATCTATTTTTGTAATTCCTAGTTTGTTAAGATAAGTACAAATATCTTCTCCATCAGCATTGTTTCCTGCATCTATCAACATTGTTTGGCCTTCTGGTAATAAAAATAATGTACAATCAGCATTTCCAACATCTATAAAATAAGCTTTTAATTCAAAGGGTTCTTCATAACTATTTGTCTCCTCTAATTGATTTATTTCTAGATTTGTTGAGATATCTTCTTTGTTTCCTTTATTAATTATTTCACCATCATCATCAACATCACTAGATTTATAATTATTATTATTATCTTTATATAATTCTCCTTTATAACCGCCACATCCTGACAATAAAAGGCATATGATTAAACATATGTATATTATATTTTTTTTCATTTTTCTCTCCTTTCTAAAAAATCCCTTTAGATAATCTAAAGGGACTATTTGAATAATTTTTTTTGAAGTTTTATTATTTTTTCTTTTAATTTTTTTGTAGCTTCTTCATCTACTATAATTTTTTCTTCATCAATAATAACAACATCGCCTACTTTAATAAAAGGATATTTGTCAAAGATGAGATTTTTTATAGAATTATCTTCCATCCTTATTACGATATATCCTTCTGATATTCTATCTACATTTCCTCTCATAATGGCATACTCCCATAAAAAAATAGACTAATAAAAAATAATATAAATAAGCTTTGTAAAAATATTAGTATTTTATTATGCTTTACTTTTTGTTTATCTCTTATTGATAGTATACTTTTTACAATGTTATAAATACAAATAGAAATACCAGATATAATCATTGCTATCGTTAAATTTGGGTTTTCTTTGGTATTTTCATAAATACCAAGAAGAATAAAATATAACAATATGCTGATATAAGATGTTTTTATTCTTTCTTTATATTTATTATGATCACTAATATTATTTAGGTGATTTTCCATTTTATTCATGGCCTTTTCTATTCTAGAAGGTTCTTTTTTTGTTTTATTGTATTGTGATTCTTTTGCCTTATTAAGGTTCTTGCTTTTTATTTTATTACTCATTAAAATCCTCTTTTCCAACCAGTCTTAAAATTTCTGGTTCATTTTTTAGTTTTGTTCTTGCACGAGAGATCCATGCAGTTAGATTTTTTTCATCAGTATCAAATACTTTTGCAATTGCTTTACAACTGTATCCTTGTGTCATGAGCTGGATAGCAATTACCCCCTTTTGGGATATTCCTGAATATCTTTTTGCTATATTATAAAGAACTTTTTTTTGATTAATTTCAAACAGTTCATCTTCTACTTTTTCATATTCATTATATATTAAAGAAATATTGCTTTCAATAAAGTCTGAATCATCATCTATATTGGCTGATAAATCTAGTATTCTATCCTTTGAGTCTCTTAGTGCATTATATATTCTATTTTTAATTACATTTGTTGCATAGGTAGAAAACGCTCCTGTTTTTTCGTTATAGGTGGTAATAGCATGGCATAAAGCCATTGAGCCAACTTGGAATAGGTCTTCTCTTGTACAAAGACCTGTTAGGTTTTCTTTATTTTGAACAAAATTATTAATAACAAAATGAATAAGATTCATATTTTCATTAAATTTTTGTTCAATTAGTGCTTTATCCATGCTTTTACCTCCTTTCTCAAATCATAGTTTTCATTTATACATTAATTATAGCACAAGTGTGCGTCTTTGTCAATAAAAAAAGAGCTCGAAAGCTCTTTTATCTTTTAAAGAACTTTTTTATTGTTCTTTCTTGTTGTATATTTTCATGTTCTTTTATCTCTATATGTTTTATTTGTTTTGCTGTACTTGTATCTCTAACAAATGCATTAGTTGGAATCATAGATAACTCTACAACACTTATAAGTTCTTTATTTTCATCTAATAAATAACCTTGGCCACTACTTGCATTGGTAATTTTAGTATTATTTTGCCCAACATTTTCAGTTTTAATCATTTCTAGAACAACTTGAATACCTGATTTTAGACAATTAAGTTCATCTAATGTTGAAACAAAAAATGATTTTGTGTTTTTGGAGCTTATTTGTTCATTAATTTTTAAACTAATATCAACTATTAAAGTTGTCTCATTTGAATCTTGTGATATAGCAATACGACCTAATGCATCAGGGTATGTAACTATTACATTTTTTTCACATTCAACTATCATTACATTTGGATAATTTGATGATATAAAATTTATAAGTCTGCGATATAAATCTATCAAGTTATTTTGTCTAAGTTTCATAAAAATCACCTACTTTTATAATTAAGGTATTAGTTATTAACTATTGCCATTATCATAGGAGCTACTGTTGTTATTATTAATAAGCCAACTATAATAAAAACCATAATTTTAGTACTTTTTTTTCTCATAATAATTCTCCTATTCATCTTTATTATCTTTAGATTTTTCTTTTGAATTGTCATCCATTTTATTTATCTTTTTTATTGCAAAAAATAATAACTTTATAACAACTATAACAAAAATAGGAAAACCTACCCATTTAGCAATAGCTTTTTTATTAATTGCACCTTCCCCTACTCCATCTGGAAAAATTTCATTAAGAGGCTTGGCTGTCCAGTTCCATATTTTTACTACTTTTGCTTGGATATTTTCTTCTTTTAATAGATATGCATCTTCTGTTTGGTTGTTATCGCCTTTTGTTGTTATTCCTTCACTGCTTTTTTCTATAATTCTGTGAGTTATCATTTTGTCATTTACTTTATACATAATGATATCTCCTTCTTTAACATCATCATATGTAGATTTTTCTACGATAACAACACCATTTACATGCATTGTTGGTTCCATAGAACCTGTTAAAATAAGTACAGGTTTATAACCAAAAAGATAAGCGTCTTCTGGGTTTTCCTTAAATTTATAAGCTGTAAATAATGCAAAGAATAGAAGAAGTATTGATGCTACTACTAATACATTTGTTATTGCATTTGCAATATTTTTAAAAAGTTTCTTTTTATCCATTTTTTCTTTTACCTCCGTTTATTAATGGAATAATGATGTCCACCAGTTTAAGACTGTTCCAACATCTATAAGGCCTTTAGAAAAACTATACAAGCCTCCAAGTATTAAAATAAAAAATATCATCTTAGATATTTTTTTGACTAATTTGATTGCTATGAATAATAGAATTAGTCCTATTATGATTAAAAATACACTTACACCTACGCTCATTTTTTCTCCTTTCTTTATTTAATTATATAACATATCATTTTTTTTGTAAATATTATTGTTGATAAGGTACTGTTTTTACTAGATAGCATCCTACAACCAATCTGCAATTATTAAATAAATATTCACATGTTGAAAGATAAAGCATATTTTTATTAAAGTCTGGAATTAATCCTTCTTCCATTTTAACTATTGATCTTTCATATAATGATTTAAAATAATTGGCTCTTTCTTCGCCTTCTAATTGTTGTTCTATAAATTCTACTCCGTCCTCTATATATAGAACGGTATAAGGTTTATAATAATATAAATTCTTACCATCAAAAACTTCTATACATTCATTTTGTCTAAAAAAGTCCTCATATTCATACTGTTTTAATCCTGCAAACATTGTGCCATTTTTCATATGATGGCCATGTAAAAGTGCTGTATTTTCAAATGTTCCTTTGCTATTTTTGTTCATAAAAATAGAACCAGCATAAGAATAGTTGCCATAAACATCTTTTCGTAAATATTTTTGATCTCCTGAATAAAGGATTGGATAAAAACATACATTAGGAATATTTATCCATCCAACTACCTCATTATTTTCTTTTTTTAGTTTGAAATAATCTTCTGCAATTTGTCCTATTCTTTGTTCTTTTGTTAAAAGATTAGGATCTATTATTTCATTTTTATTACTTGAAAATATAGTATATTCATAATCAGTAGATTCTGTGTATATTGATGAAAATGATAATATGCTAACTAATAAACATATTATTATTTTAGAAAACATTTTTCTTTCTCCTTTCATTTATTATATATCGCTGTAATAATTTACAATATTCTTTGTTAAATTATATAACATAACACAAAATAAAATCAATAAATTAGGGGTTGCCTGTTTAGAATTTGCTTTTCGATGATATTTTTTAGATAGATTTAGGGCAGCATTCTACGCTGTGCATTGATTTTTATACATATAAATAACACTTTAATAACATGTTAATTATGTGAATTTGATATATATTATATGTTTAAAACTGTACAATTAGTTTTATTTTTGGTTAACTACTATATATACTTGATAAATAAATAAAAAAGAGACAGCCGAAGCTATCTCTTTTTATTATTCATCTTCTTTTTTCTTTTTAAGAGCAACAACTCCAATTCCTGCAACAAGAATTACAGCAGCTCCAGCCAATAAATACATCCCATAATTAGCTCTTACACTATCATCTCCTGTTTTTACTTTTTCAGGAGGTGTGGTTGTTGTAGTTGTTGGTGGGGTTGGTGTTGGTTCCTCTGGATCAGGTGGAACATCTGCTCTTGCTTCAAATACCCACTTAACTTTCATGTTAGAATTTTGATAGGTATTATCAGCTTCTTTAGGAAAATAAATTTCGATATCCATTTTTATACTTTCTCCACCTTTAAGAGTAATCCAGTTTGTAAGTGGAGTAGTTACTTTACTATGAGGTCCTTGATATGCAAGTTCTCCATTAATATATACTTTTAATTCTAATAAGTCTAAAAGCATAATTGCTTTTTTGTCTTCTGTTAATTGATTTAAAACATCTGTTATGGCAACTTGAACATCTTCTTTAGATGTATTCTTATAAATAACAGTAGACTTCATAGTATCTCCTGGATTTATATTTGGACAATTATAAAACACATCTGTTTTAGCATCTACAGTTAAAGGAACTTCTAGTTTTTTGTCAATCCCAACTTCTACATCTAGGGATGTTGATTGATCTGATGAATTAACTTTATTAGATGCGAAAACCATAGAGGTTGAACATGCAAATATAGCTAAACTAAGAAGTCCTGTAAATATTCTTTTTGTTATACGTTTCATTATTTAGGTTCTCCTTTCTTATTAATTACCGAATCCAGAAATATCTTGTGAGTTAATTACATACCAATTGGAAGGATCTGTATTTCTATATTGAATAGCATATGTTGTTATATTGATATCTACTTTTTCACCTTGATAAATATCAGTTGCATGCTGACTCATTGCTAATTGATATGTGTAATTTTTAATAGCATTTCCATTTTTATCTTCTTTAACAGTAGAAACATCTTCTTTTTCAGAATTTAAACCTACACCATCAAAGATATCAGAAGCTACTATATATTTTATAGTAGTACATTTTCTATTATCTTCTGGAAGTTTATCATAATCTTCTTTAGATATGTAATTTCCATTAACTTCATAATATTTCTTTACAAGCTCACTACCATCTTCTTTATACAAACTAAAAACACAAGGATCTAAATCTTTATTTTTCATTGCTATTGTTATTTCTAACTTTGTTCTAATAGATTTAGAACCTTTACTAGCAACATCAAAGCTTATTTTATGTGATGTGCCTTCTGGTCTGTCTGGATCTTTAGGTAATTCAGGATCATTATCTCCTGGGTTAATATTTTTGGAATTTTCAAATTCAATATCTGAAACAGTTACATCTACTGTACCTGCAGTTGCATTTGTATCTTCTTCATCTGTATCTGAAAATAATGCAAATGCTCCACCTGCTAAAGCAAGTATTGAAATAGCACCTATTGCAACTGTTAATTTTATTTTTTTATTCATTATCTGTTCTCCTTTCAGTATTATTTATTTTCAGAAGAGCTTTTTTCTCTCATGTGGTCTAAAAATTCAGAACTAATTTTTTTACCAGTGTTATCTTCATCTTGAGCAGGAACATACTTGTTAATAACCTCAGCACTTGAGAATGTTTTTGATACAGTAGTTACTGTTGCCCAATCAGTTTCATTAGTGTTTCTATATTGCATTGCTTCTATAACAACATCAATTTTAAAATCAGCAGCTTGATATTCATTATCCGCTCCTCTAAGTAATGTAAAATCATAAGAATAAACTTCGTCTACATTATTAGTATCTTTATCTGCTTTAATTACTCCATCAAGAGCTTCTTTCTCAGCATTTCCACCATCTGCAATAGATGTTCCATAACCATCAAAGATATCACCCATAAATACATATTTAACAGCTTTTACTTCATCTTTATCCTTAAATGAAGATACTTCTGTACCATCTTTTAGTATATAAGTTCTTGTTCCTATTTCTTTTCCTGATTTATAAAGACCTACATATCTTGCATCTAAAAGCTTTGAAGAATCATCAGCATCTGTAATGGTAAGAAGTATTGTATGTCTTGTACGAACAGACTTCGTTCCAAAATTAGATACAGTATATTCAAATACATGGCTTGTTCCTTTTGCTGCATCTTTAGGATTATTAGGATCATTATCTCCTGGGTTTATGTTATCTGAATTACTTAATTTTAAATTGTCAAGTTCAATATCAACAGTACCTGCCTTAGCAATCCAGTCACTATCGTCTCTTGCAGTAAATAAGGCAAATGCTGAAAGACCAATTACTGCAAATGAAGCTGTTGTTGCTAAGCCTATTGCTAATTTTTTATTTTTCATTGTCTGGTTCTCCTTTCTTATTGTTTATCTGTTTCTGAAAGTTTTTCTGTATTTTCTTGTGTTGTTTCAGATTTTTTACTATTAAGTCCTGTTAAAACTCCAGAAATTGATTGGGTAGACATTATTTGCCAATCAGACTGTGCAGTGTTTCTATATTGAATTGCTTCAATTACAACATCTATATTAATTTTAGCTCCTTGATATTTATTAGGAGTAGCCGTATCCATTTTTAATAAATATGTATAAGTTTTAACTGCTACATTTTTTTCATTTTTGACAGTTGTATCAGTTTCTAACTCAGCAGCATTTCCTACGCCATCAAATGTGTCTGAAATTATTTGATATTTGATTGCTGTAACTTTATCATCTTTTTTTAGTTCTGATACTTCTTCTCCATTTTCAAGAACATATAATTTTTTTTCAATTTCTTTATTATCACCAATTTCTACACCTTTTTCAATAAGTAAAGAAAGATGAGATGGATCTAAAACATTTTTTTCGGTATCTTTGCATGTAACAATAAGTGTTTGTCTTGTTCTTATAGATTTATTACCTGTATTAGATACATTAAATGTTAAATCATGTGGGGTTGTATTTATTGGTACAGGATCTCCTTTTCCGTCTTTGTCTTCATCTTTGTATAATGGGTCATCAGGATCAGGAATATATGTTTCAGGTACTGACTCATCATTATCTCCTGGGTTTATATTTCCAGAATTGGTAAGATTTATATTTGCAATATCTACACCTACTGTTCCTGCCTTTGCTTTAATATCTTCATTATCATTATCAGTAAATAAAGCAAATGCTCCTATTCCTAAGATTGCCGCAGCAATAATAGATGACCCTGCTATTAATTTTATTTTCTTATTTTCCATTATCATTCTGCGATTCAAGCAACCAAAATCGCTCTCCTTTCTTCTTTTTTGTTATTTTTCGTTGCTTATTATTTATATTTTTGACAAGTTATTTTCTTTTTGTATTCATAACATAGAACATATTGTAAGTTTATGTAGTTAACACTGTGTTGTTCTGCTGTGTTGTGTTCATTATATAACAATTTATATTATTAAATCAAGAGATCAGTTCACACTTTTTTCAGATTTAAAAAATACCTTGTAATTACAAGGTATTTTATTTTAGAAGTTATCTTTATTTAAGTAAAGCATGTACAGCAACACTGTGCACTTACAGTGTATTACAACTTTGTTATTGGGTTTAATAGTCTTCTTCTGTATTGGTATCTGTTATTGATTCTTTAAAAACTGTTCCTAGTGTTGAAATAGATTGTAAGTTTGAAGGAATAATAATTTTAGTTGATTTATTTATTCCTATCTGTTTTAAGGCTTCTATTTGTTGCAGTGCTAAATATTCATTAGAAGGATTTGAAGAATTAATTTCTTCAATACCTCTAGCTGTTGCTTCCTGTATTTTAAGTATAGCTTCAAATTCGCCTTCTGCTTCTAATATTTTAGCATCTTTCTCTGCTTGAGCTTTTAAAAGTTTAGCTTCTTTTTCGGCTTGGGCATTAAGTATAGCAGCTTCTTTTTCAGCTTGAGCCTTTAGTATTTTGGCCTCTTTTTCTCCTTCTGATATTAGTATTGCACTTTGTTTGGTTGCCTCAGCATTTAAAATTGAAGCTCTTTTTTCTCTTTCCGCTTTTATTTGTTTTTCCATAGATTCACTAACATCTCTTGGAGGGATAATATCAAGTATTTCTACTTTATTAATAGATATTCCCCATTTAGAAGTTGATTCGTTTAATGTTGTTTTCATATGTTGATTAATTTCTTCTCTAGAAGTCATTGTATCTTCTAAAGTTAAGTTTCCAATATAGCTTCTTAATGTAGTAGATACTAAATTTGCAATACCTTCAATTGGTTCCATTATTTTATATGTAAATTTTTCAGGATCTTCCACATGAAAAAATACAACTGAATCTATTTGAACAATACAGTTATCTTTTGTTATAACATTTTGAGGAGGGAAATCTGCAACTTGTTCTTTCAGAGATATTCTTCTTGAAACCTTTTCTATAAAAGGAATTCTAAAATGAAGCCCTGCATACCAAGTTGTCCTAAAAACACCCAGTCTTTCAATAACATATACACTCGCTTGTGGTACTATATGTATCATATTTTATTTTCCTTTCTAATAGTAATATTATATAATATTATTATACATGGATTAATAATATAGAAGATCTGTAATAATAATAGTTAATGTTGAGTTGTTTTTTATAAGTTTATAATTTTGTATTATATCTCCATTATTTTTATTATAGTTCGTGACAATTGAATCAAATTTTTTAATAAATAAATTAAAGGTTTCTTCAGATCCAAATTGATAAAGTTTTTCTTGTGGTTTTGTTTCTACTAATTCATCTAATTTCATATTTATAATGTTAGTTATTTGCGAATCATTATAGTTAAGAATATAATCACCTTGTCTATAAATTGATTGAAAAGTTTTGCTATTGCATTCTGGAGTTAGGCCTAAGATTTCTTCATTGACAAAAAATAATCTTGACTGAGAAATAGTATAATCATCAACATTTAATAACATTCTAGCTTTTTCTAATTTTATTCTTTCTATTTCCATATTTGAATATGCCTTAATATAGAAAGGTATATCAACATGATACCATTCATTATTAAGTTCAATTATATTCCAAGCATAAAAGCTGGAATAGTCTATATCTACGCAAACATGTGAACCTTCTACTTTTTCTGTATAAATTTCACTTAAAGGTTTGTATTCATTTAATTGTAAGCCGATATTATTAGCATAATTTGTATCTGTTATTTCTCCTAAAATGATCGTACTATTAACTCCTGCTTTTCTACAATAATAATTAAAAAATTTAGCCATAGCTATTGAGCTGCCTGTTCCTTTTTTTATAATTGTTAATATTGAATCTTCAGGATGTTTTCCAATATAATCTTCAAAAAAACCTTCTTTTAATTTAACAGAATAATTTATATTTTCTATTCTTGATATTATTTCTAATTCAATGCTGCTTTGATCTTTGCTGTTTTTTAATGCAGATATTAAAGGTATAGTACTTTCAAGAAAAGTATTTTTATAGGTTTCAAAATTTTTTTCACTTATACAGTATTTTAGATATAATTTATAAACTGTACCATTAACATCTGTATCATACTCATAACTAGGTTCTAACATATATAGCTCTGGAGTATCTAAGTATATTATATCCATAATGTCTCTTAGTGTTTCTGGAGATATTGATTTACTTAAAACTAATTCATTTTGAAAATTTTGTGCAGCATTATAAATTTCATCATAACAAATACGATTTCTTTCACTTAAAAGTCCTTTATAATATGATTCAAATTCTTTTTCAGATTGTTTATCTGATACTGGTAAATTTTTATAATCATATACTGGCAAAGAATTTTCTGTATTATTTTGTGTATTTTCTGTTGTTTCAGAAACTTCAACTTCTCCATTTATATTTACCGATGTTTCTTCTTGCTTTCCACATCCAGAAAATATGAATGTTAATAATAATATTGAAAAAATAAATTTCATATTTTTTTTCATTTTTTAAATAGTATAAAATTCTAAGTTAATTTAGAATTTTTTCTCCTTTCTTTATTTTTTATAACTAAAATTATGAATTATTAAAGTATAACCATTATCAACTTTAGCATATTTACATTTAGTAATTGCCAGTTTATATTCATTAATTGTTTCTTGCATAATATTTGTAATATTTTCTAATAATTCATTATAAGTTTCTTTGCTATTACATTTTAACACAAAAAACTTTTCATTTGTAGATATTGTTATAGGTAGTTTTTCTTTAATTATTTTTTCAGCATTTTCCAAAGATGTTATATAAAGTTCTGATTTTTTATAATAATTTAAAGTTGTACTTGTGGATTTAGGAAGATCTCCTAAATATGTTAAATTTTTTTCAATATTTCTAAGTTCTGTAATTTCATCATATGTAATATTAAAAAAAGCAAAATGATAATCAATATCATTATATTCAGGAATATTGGCTAAATCATCCCAACAAACATCAACATAGTAATAATCTCCATCAATTTTTACAAGATTCCAAGAATGACCTACCATTTCATCTTCATATGGAACTTCTCCTATTACTTGGGTTGATTCTATTCCAATTTGTCTTAATAAATAAGAAAATGCCGCACTATATCCTTCACAGTTAGCTTTTTTTTCAATAAGACATCCATAAAGATTATTACAGTTTTGACTATCAATAACATATTCACATTCCTTAGTAATATAATTATGAATTATTATTTCTGCGTCATATTCTGTTTGATTCGCTGTTAAGTCTCTTATTTCTAGTATTATTTGATCTATTTCTTTTTGCATTTTTGAATATTGTTTTTCTGATAAAATATATTCTGGATAATATGTTGTAACTTTTTTTGATTTTATATCATAATCAAACGAGTTACCTAAGAAATAAAATTCAGGGCAATCAAACTTTATAATATAAACTATATTTGTAAGTAAATTAAGTTCTATTGGATTTTTAAAATAAATAGCTTCTTTTCTGTTTTTTATACTAATATAAATATAATTAAATATTTCTTTTTCTTTATCATTTAATTGTTCATAATAATATAAATTTTGACTATTTAGAGATACTTTTATATTTGTTAATTCTTCATTTGTAAAATAATCTTCCGAATTTTCTACAACGGATGTGGAAGGTTTTGAAAACCAAGTTTTATCTAATAAATTTTCTAAAATATTAAATTTATTTATTATAATAAGTAATGATATTACTGATATTGTAATAATACAAAAACATAATTGTCTTATTTGTTTTTTCAAAACCTTACCCTCCATTTCTTTATTCTTTTATTTCTAATAAGTCATCCGCCTCTTTTAAATCTAGTTGTTCTACTTTTGCCATTCTTCTTTGAATAATTTCTGTTCTTTCTTTTAGTTTATCTGTTGAAGAAACTGCTTCATGTAATTTCTTTTGTGTTTTTTCTATAAGTTCGTTAAATGTCTGATATTGAGTTTTTATTGCTTGTAATAGTTTTAATACTTCTTGGCTTTTTTTAGTAAGTGCCATATTTGAAAATCCAAGTCGTAAGCTATTTAAAAGTGCTGTTATTGTAGTTGGGCCTGAAATAACAATTTTACAATTACTTTGACACCATTCTGCTAACCCATTTATTCTTAAAGCCTCTGCGTATAATCCTTCTGTTGGTAAAAACATAATAGCAAAATCTGTTGTATTTGGTGGATCTATATATTTATCTCTTATTGTTCGTGCTTCTGTCTTTATTCGTTGTTCAAGTTCCTTATAAGCTGCGTTTAATAAGTCTTGGTTTGAAGTAGCAGATGCATCTACTATTTTATTATAAATATCTGATGGCATTTTTGAATCAATAGGTAAATATATAAATGTATTATTGTCTTCTCTAGAAGGAATTTTTATAGCAAATTCTACTCTATCATTTGAATTCTTTTTTGTTGCTACATTTATGTCATATTGAGAGTTAACCATTGTTTGCTCTAAAATACTTTTTAATTGAATTTCACCCCAAGTTCCTCTCGTTTTTACATTTGATAATGTTTTATTTAAATCAATAACTCCTGTTGAAAGTTTATTAAGTTCTCCTAAACTTTTATAAAGCTCTCCCAAACTATCCCCTATCTGTTTAAAATTACTATCTAATCTTTCATTTAGAGTTTTGTCTAATTTTTCATTAACAACTCCTTGAATCTTATCTAATTTCTCTTCATTTGAATTTTGTAATTTCTCTAAGCTACTTTGAATAATTGTTATAATATTTTTTTGTTGTTCTGTATTATTTTTTAGTAAAGATTCAAATTGAGCTGATTGAAATCTATTAGTCTTTTCTGCTTGTGTTGTTTGAAAATTAAGCATTTTTTCTAATTGATTATTAAAAAAATCACTATTTTTTTGATTTTGATTTTGATTTGTTTCCTGTATTTTTAATAAAATATCTGTTTGATTTTTCTGGCTATCTGTTAATAATTGATATTGTTTTTGATTATTAACATCTAAAAAGTTTTTTATCTGTTCTTTTGTTTTCTCGTTTTCATTTTCAAAACTCTCTTGTAAATCTATTAATATTTCACTATTTTTATTCTTATTTAAAATAAGTAATATAGCCAGTAGTAATAAAATAATAACTCCACTCATACTAATAATAATTATCTGCATAATCATTCCATCCTTTCATATTTATTTACATTTTATTATATCACATAATATTTTTTCAAGCAACAAAAAAAGCGATTTTGCCTAAGCAAAACCGCTTTTTATATATAAATGTTTATAGAATTTATCTACTAGGCTATAGACTTATTCTACTTCAATGTTTTTATGCTAAATAAGAATTCAAATATTTTTGTAAGTTCTAGAAAATATTCAAACTAGAGCTAGCCACTAGCCTATGGGATTTATAAAGCTTTTCTGCTTGTTAGAAAGATTTCTCTTTCCCTGCCTATATTAAACTTGATACGATTTTCAAGTTTTTGATATGTTGCTTATTAACAACAATCACGAGAGGGTTCCTTGTGTTAAAAAGTCCACACAAGATGACTAAACTTCGGTTCCCAGTATTGTATTTCTACTAAAGCATTTACTGGACTACTTCTTGAATTACCTCGCTGCTTGCAGCGAGGATTCGTTCTTAGTAATCCCAAAGTAAAACTTTGAACAGGGTTGCAATGACCCTAAATAATTTAGCTTTGACTATTACTAGCTTCGCTATTTTAGATAAAGATTTTTACAACTATTCTAATCCTTGTCGAAGGGATTAAAACAACAGGTTGCGCTGTGGCTTTTAATATTTAAAAATTCGACTTTTTAAACATTTACCAAGTTCCCAAGTAACATCTTTGATTATTTCTATTGGCCTAATAGTATAATCACCTGATGCCTGTTTTTTCGGGTAGTTGAATTCATGCTTACCCTGTTTTGGATCCTATTTTTTATTTTTAAGTTAATCACATTCGACCTGTATTAACTTATTATTACTGATAATCTTTATCTCAAAGTAAACATGTATTACTTTGTATAAAGTATTATACTATATTTTAGGATAAAAGTCAATAATTTTTAATATTAATCTTCTATTGTTTTTAATATTGCATCATATAATTGTCTGTCAATAATACAAGCTAGTGATCTAAAATAACTAATATAAAATTCATCAAATGAATCTTTTTCTTGAGTATTAATTACTTTGTCTAACATATCTATTAATGAAAGTTCTAAAATATTAAAAGTCGAAGATTTTAATTCTGTAAAATCTATACAATGTTCAATATCTCTAATTGCACTTGCAATATCTTCTCTATCAAGTCCTACAAGTTCAGGAATAGCTTCCGTTATTGCAGGAATTTTATTGCTATCAATATTAACATATTCATCAATTAATCTGTCTAAGCTTGAAACACATAAAAATAATAATTTTGCTTCATCTTGACCCATTTTATAATGGTTACTAAGTTCTGTCATGTCATCTGCCATCCATTGAACTTTTGTTTCATAATCATAATTTCCATTCATTATATCTATTGTATGAAGTAATAATACACATTTGTCTGGATCTTTTTTATGTTTTTCTTTTACCTCATCAAATAAAAGACTACTTAATAATATAATAGCATCTTTATCTATTTCTAGTAGCTCATCAATATTCCAATATGTACATTCTTTAACATATTCTTCTAGTTCGTCTAAAATTTTTATATACTCTTCATTATTAGTTAACTTTTTTTCAGCCTCTATTAATGGTGGAATATGTTTTTTTTCATAAGATGTAATTTTGCTAGAACTATAAACATTTTTTCTTTCTATTAATTTTCTTATTAAAATAACTGTACCAACAATAATAATAGGGACTAAAATTATTATAACAAAAAAAGCTGGATAAAAATAATATCCAAAAAGTTCTATTCTCATTTTTTATTTTTCTCCTTTCTCTTTATTTATATCACAGATTCACTAAATCCTTCAATAATTTGTAAATATTCTTTGTCAGCTATAACCATTCCTAAAAGTCTTAGATAAATTTTATTTTCATCAGACAATAACTTATATAGATTATCATAATCATAAATAACATCTCCTAAATTATCTAAAATAATTCTAGCAATAACTTGCTTCGCAGCCCAATTTAAATTTTTATATCCTCCGTTAGATGCTAATTCCAGGCAAGCTCTTTTTATGGATTTAGGATTCAATTTATTCTTTTTATCTTCTGATTCTAAGTTATTATTTAATATTTTAATAAGAGTAGCATTAATATCTAAATTATTAGGTATAATAGAAAGTTGTCCTTTTTTAGACTGAACACCACCATTTAGACAATCTAATAAATAAATTACTTCCACAGCCTTAGATTCTAATTCTTTTTTAGGTATTACTAAATATAAGTAATCTAAGACAGCCGCATTTAATACTCCATAAGCTTTTTCATTTTTAGTTAAATTAATTAAATCATTCCAATTTTCTAATTCTTCTTTTTTTTCAATTAGCTTTGATAGTATTTCAAGTTCATCTGCATCTAATCTTTGTGCATTTTCAAGAGCTTTTAATCTTGATTTTACAATTATTAGAAGAATCTCTTTTTGTTTTTTGGTTATTTTATTAAATTCTTGATTTTTGAATACAGTAATATTTTTTGTAGTATTCTTTTTTATCTCTCCTTTATTTTTTTCGCTCTCTTTTTTATATAAATATGCTATATAACCAATCAATATTGCGATTAATACCATTATTATAATAATTGTTATTTTTAATATATTTGGCATATTATAAATAGTATTGCTGTGCAATACCCTCCTTTCTATCTTATGTATTATAATTATAGCAGATAACAAGATATTAAGCAACAATACATTTTAAAATGGGTGTAGATAAAAAACTTTGGTAGGAATGAATTTTTTATAAAAAAATAGTAAAATACCTTAAATTTTAGGCAAAAAATATAACAATTTTTTTTAATAAAAACTTTTGTTTTTTGTAAAAAATATCCTAATAGACTAAGAAACACATCATATAGGTTTTCTTTATCTATATAATGTGTTATTTAGTTTATTAGTTTACCAAAGAAAAATATCTACACCCTTTTAAAATTTTTCCTTGAATTTAGGGTAGTTATATGATATAATATATTTAAGTTAAAAGGAAACAGGGAGCCTTTAGACTATAAAAAACAGGAAAGGAAAGAATATGATAAAAAGAATGCATTTTTTGAGTATTCTTATATCATTGTTATTCATCTTAGCTTTGTGCAGATTAACTGTTTTTGCAGATACTTCAACACAAGAAACAGTAATATTTGAAGATGGACCACAAAAAGTTCTTTTTTGCACATTTGATGAAGGGACAACAAATGTAAGTTATACTCCAATAACTAGGTAATTAAGGGAAGAAAAGAATGTGATTAATTTTTAAATTACATTCTTTTTTATTTTGAGAAAGGAAATTTTTGTATGAGAAAAAATAAAAAAAGCATATTAAAACCTGTTCTTATAATTTTATCTGTTGTAGGGATTATGTATTGTTTATTAATATTTTATTTAATAAATCAAATAAAGCCTGTAAATAAAAAAAATTCTACTCTTCAAACTATAGAATTAACTTCTGGAAGAATAAAAACTATTGCAAAAGAATTAAAAGAACAAGGGATAATAAAAAATGATTTAGCATTTCTTTTAAGAGCACAATTATCAGGAACAGCTGGTAAAATGGATAAGGGTACTTATTATTTATCAACAGATATGGATGTTGATAAAATAATAAGTATATTAAGTAGGGGAGATCATGATAACACTCAGATTGTTTCTGTTCGCATTTTTGAAGGTGATACTGTCGAAGATATTGCAGATAAACTTTTTGAAGCTAATGTAATTTATGATAAAGAAGCGTTTTTAAAAGAATGTAAAGAAGCTAAAAGTTTTATTAATAATAATTCCTATTCTTATTTAAATCTTTCAAATAAAGATAGCAAATACATAGTTGAGGGTTTTCTGTTTCCAGATACTTATGACTTTTATTATAACTCAAAACCATATGATGTTATATATAAAATGTTAAATCGTTTTAATGAGCTTTTTAATGCAGAGCTTCAAATGAAAGCAAATGCTTTAAATTTAAGTACAAAGGATGTTATAACTTTAGCTTCTATTATTCAAAAGGAAGCTAACGAACCAGATTTTAAGAAAGTATCTGCTGTTTTAACTAATAGATTAAAAGAAAACATGTATTTACAATGTGATTCAACAATTAGATATATTACTAATTCTAAAAATACTATTAGCTTAACAAAAGAACAATACAGTTATGACTCTCCTTATAATAGTTATGAAAATAAAGGGCTTATTCCAAGTCCTATATGTAATCCTTCACTTAATGCTATTGATGCTATTTTAAATCCTGAACAAAGTTTTTTAGATGAAAAATATTTATATTTTTGTTCTACGAATTCTGATAGTTTAGGTCTTGTTTTTGCAAAAACTTACACAGAACATCTAGAAAATGTAAAAAAATACAAATCTTCTTGGCAAGATTATGATAATACTATAAAGAACAATTAAAAAAGCCCATATGGGCTTTTTTAATTTAAATTATCATTAATTTGTTGAATAATTAAAGGACAATTATATTCTTTTTCATCAATAATGAATGTACCATCTGTTTTCTTATTAATGTATTCTTGAATAATATTTGTTATAGCTTGATTTTTAGAAACTTCCTCTTCTTCAATATTCTCTTCGTTTTCTGGATTATCTTTATTATCAAGCATAGTCAAATAATCGGCTCTTCTTTCACAAGTAAATTCAACACTTTTTTCTGGATCTGCACATGTTAGTTTCATAGTATTTTCATCAATGTATTCTGAGTATAAAGTATATCTGCCATCTTCTGTTGTGTAACATTCTCCATTCCATTTATAAGGGATAGGAGTAGCCTCAGTAGAAATTGCTGTATAAAGAACTTGTTTATTAGTTTGAAAATATCCTCCTTTATTAAATTTAAAATCTACTGGGGTTGTTTTTGAACCATTCATCTCAGTAAGAGTCCATTCACCGTAAATATTAAAAACACCATCTTTTAAAATATTGGGAACATCTCTATAATTTGAGATTGTACTATATTCTGAAAGTGCTCCCTCTATAGATTTTGCATATTCAGCTTTTGCTATTTTGTAGGTACATTCTTTATGCATAGCATTACTATCTTTATATAAAAGAACTTTAGAAAATAAATCTCTTGCTTCATCATATTTTCCAGAATTATATTTATCAAGTCCAAATCTATAATTACATTGATCAATCATAGATTTACTATCTTTATAGCTATATTTAGCTAAATATTGATAGTTACTTAGTGCTTCACTATATTTTCCATTATTGTAATCAGTAGATGCCGTTGTATAAATTTGATCTGCAAGCTCTGATAATCTTTCAGTGGCATCACCATAAGCTTTTACTCTAAAAAAAGCATCAAGAGATTTATCATATTCTCCTGATTCATAGTAATTATCAGCTATTTCATAACCAGCTTTGTAATAATAATCTTTAGCTTCAGCATATTCAGGAATTGTCGCAAATATTTCCATTGCTTCTTCAAAGTTACTTTCTGAATATTTTTTTATTGCTTTTTGATAGTCGCAATTATATATTTCATCTTGTATAGAACGTTCGAAATATTCTTGATAATCAAGTAGAAGAGTAAAATCAGCTTTTGCTTCATCAAATTTCTTTTCAGATAATTTTATTTTACCTTCTGAATATTTACCATAAAATTTTGCATTTTTGTAATCGCCAAGTTCTGTGAATGCCGTAAATGCGTTTGGCCAATCTTCTTTAGCATAAAAATCAAGTGCTTTATCATAGTTATTACTTGGCAAAACAGAAAATAAAACAAAAAAGATAACAGCAAGAACACAAACACTAGCAGATAAAAATTTAATTATTTTTTTTCTGTTTTCATATTGATATTGTTCTTCTGGAGTAGAATTATTTAACTTTTGGGCTGTTTCATGTTGTTTTTTAGCATAAGCATCAAGTGGTTTTTTATCATATGTAAGTCTATCTAAGGTAGACATTGGAATTATCTTTGAAATCCATATCATATTTTTATTTCTTAATGTTTTTTCTATGTTAAAGAAATAATCAGCTTCACCTGTTTCTGGATCTATTTCCATATCTGTTGGATCATAATAATCCCTTGGAAAACCTTTTGCTTGAAGTTTTTCTGGTGTTAATTTTTTATCTTTTTTATTTACATTATCTTGTGTTTCAGATTCTTTATTTTTTGATCCTTTTGTTTTCTTTCGGCCTTCTTTCTTTGTTGCCTTTTTTTTATTTGTTTTTTTAGGCTTTTCTTTTTTGCCTTTTTTCGCCTTTTTCCCTTTTATTGCAACTTCTTCGGTAGGTTCCATTTCAGGCTCTATATCATTATTTTCTATATTTTCATCTTCAACAACTTCTAAATTATTAGATTTATCTTTAAATCTAGAAAGCCTACCTTCAGAATTTCCTTTAATTAAAGGAGGTTCCTGATTAATAACTTCTTTAACCTCTTCTTTCTCTAAAGAAAGTGTTGGTTCAGTTTCTGTTATTTGTAAATTCTCTTCTTTAATTTCCTCACTAATTCTTTTTTGGTTCGTTATTTTTCTTGGTTGTTGTTGATTAAATGGCTTAGAAGGATCGTAAAGTATGTCTTTATTTTTTGATTGTAAAATTTTTGTATTATTTTTTGGCTCTTCTTTCTTTTCTTCTACAGGAGCTGTAACTTGAATATATTGTTTTTCTTCATTATTTTGATTTTGTTCTTGCTTTTGTATCATTTGATTTATAAAATCAACAGTATCTTGGGTTTCTTTATCTATATCTAAATTTGCATCTTCATTTTGTGTTGATTTTGGTTGTGGTAACTCATATTGAGAATCGTCTTCTTCTGATGTAACTGCTAACATTAAATCATCAAAGTCAGTTTTTTGTTTTCCGCTTTTAATATTTATACCACTACCACCAAAATTAGGACCTTTTGTTGCCATTTTTAAGCCTCCTTTTTCTTATTATTAAAATTTTATAGTTAAATTATATAATACAACATAATTAAAAGCAATAAATAAAAAGAAGAGCACTTATGTGCTCTTCTTTAATTTTTAAATGAGTTTGATGTTTTCTTCACCACCAACCAAATCTTTGATATTCCTAATAATCTCAGCATCATGGATGTTGATTTTTAGACTGGGATTATAATAAAGCTGTTTATCTTCTACACACCAAATGTAAACAGGTGTAGAGCCTTTTGCTGTCTTTAAAACATCTGCATAATTGGATAAACTTGCTCTTTTCTCCATTTTAAGATAAATACCAGGACGATACTTAGTATCTTTCTTTCGTGGAGCTGGATTTTCAGTTCTTTGATATTGTGGTCTTGGTCTATTATACTGACGAGGAAGAACATTTTTCTTAAAAGAGGCAAAAGCTTCTTCGCTATCAGTATTTATTGGCATTGAGTATAAAGCATTGGCTATAAAAGTAACTGAGCCATCATCTTTAATATCAATAGATGCTTTGGCAAGGACAACTTCTTCATCTCTAAAAAGAAAATCATAAGTTTCGAGTGCCTTACTAAAAGCAATCATAGGAGCTTCTGCATCAATGTCTTGTACTGCACTAATAACCATATTTGACCCATTTTTTGTTATCTTTCGGGTAACATCAAACATTATTACAGCAATATTTACTTGTTGCTTATTTGTGAACCTATTATCATTATTTTCTACAGATTCCTTAATTTCACGAATTGTTACACAGTTTCCTTCCTTCATGGCTTTTGAATACTTAGAAAGAGGGTGGCCTGAAATGAAAAGTGATGTTACTTCTCTTTCATATCTAAGCTTTACATCTTCTGGTAAGTCTGCACAAACCCTTATAGGAGGACACTTATAAGTTTCATTTTCAGAACCCATAAAATCAAATAGTGAAATTTGTCCACTTTCTTTCTCCGCTACTTCTTTCTTAGCTGCTTCAATAACATCTGGATAGCTAGCTAAAAGTTGTGCTCTGTTATAACCAGTAAAATCAAAGGCTCCACTCTTAATAAGAGCTTCAAAGTTATTTTTCTTTAAACCTTTATCAATTAATCTGGTTGCAAAATCAAACAAAGACTTATAAGGACCATTAGCTTCTCTTTCAGTAACTATCTGAGCAGAGATATCTCCACCAACAGTTTTAATAGCTTCAAGTCCAAAGCGGATTTTTTTGTTTACAGTTACAAACCCAACATTTGATTCATTAACATTAGGTGTGAGTATATCCATGC